>Ga0187893_10000226_pt1 | contig 141378 bp, 133 predicted proteins | sample MA1701074metaG_FD_139574 | JGI IMG/M metagenome (GOLD analysis project Ga0187893, IMG submission 139574) | White microbial mat communities from a basaltic lava cave in the Kipuka Kanohina Cave System on the Island of Hawaii, USA - MA170107-4 metaG ...
CGTGAATCCCGCCGGCCACGCGCAGCGGCTGCGGGCCGTGGCCCAGCGGCTGCGCAGCCTCAACGCGCCGGCGCCGCTGCGCCGCTCGCTGGCCACGGCCGTGGGTGAGCTGGCGAGCCCCCGCGCGACGCCGCCGGCCATCGTCCTCCAGCACCTCGTCGCGCCCGCCTCCGACACCCTCGGCCGCCGGGTCGCCGACGCCGTCGCCGCGGCCGCCAAGGCAGTTCGAGGAGCGCGCTCCTGATGCCCCCTCGTCCCTCGCTCCTCGCCCCTCGTGCCTCCGATGCCTGACATCCCGCGCCGGGCACATCCCATCGCCGACGTGGTCGGCCGCGTGGACCGGCGCCTCGACGGCGCCGCCGTCCCGGACGCGATCGCCACCGGGTTCCCGAGCGTGGACCGGCTGCTGGGCGGCGGCCTGCGCCGCCGCGACCTCATCGTGCTGGGCGGCGACGTGGGCGTGGGCAAGAGCTCACTCGGGCTCGCGTTCGCGCTGCGCACCGCCGAGCGCGGCGAGCGCGCGGTGTTCATGTCGGGCGAGATGGACGAGGAGCGGATGTGGGAGCGCGCGCTCGCGATCGAGGGCCGGGTGCGCCTCGACGACCTCCGGCGCGCCACGCTGAGCGACGAAACGCGCGCCACCGTCGGCGGGGCGGCGGTGCGGTTGCGCGAGCGGCCGCTCACCTGGCTGCCGATGGCCGCCGACGACCTCGAGGAGGTGGCCGCGCGCCTCGAGAACGCGGGCGCCCCGCTCACCGTCGTGGACTACCTGCAGCTGCTCCCGCCCCGCCGCCGCGCCCGCGCGCACGTCGAGGAATCCGCCGAGGCCGTGCGGCGGCTCAAGGTGGCGGCGGCGGCGGCCGACACGGCGCTCGTGCTCGTGGCGCAGCTGCCGCAGTTCGACCCCAAGCGGCGCGACCCGCGCCCCGACCTGGAGGATTTCGGCGCGCTCGGCGCGGTGAAATACCACGCCGACGTGGTGCTGGGGGTGTTCCGGCAGGAGATGTACGAACCCCACCGCGGCCTGGAGGGCGCCACCGAGCTGATCGTCGCCAAGAACCGCCACGGCGCGACCGGCTTCGTGGATCTGTTTTTCTATCGCGAGTGGATGCGCTTCGAGGACATGATCGAGCCGGACCGCTAGAGCCGTTCGCAGGCTAGCGCCTGCGCACCGTGTCGCCCGCCACCGGGCGGCCGGAGGTGCCGATCAGGGTGTACTCCGTGGTGACGGGGTCGAGCCGGCGCAACTGGATCCACAGCGCCGCGTCCGCCTTGCGGTAGTGCAGATCGATCGTCGCGGCGCCGCCGCGGTCGCCCACGACCAGCCACCCCAGGCTCGGCAGGATGCGCCGGTAGAACGCCGCCGCCGAGTCGAGCGGAAACCGCGCCAGGTACGTGCGGCGTTCGGCGTCTTCGGAGCCCGTGGTATCCCGCAGCTCGGAGCCGACCAGCGAGGGAACGGTGGTCAGGACCTGGGCGCGGCGCGGCGCGGAGCCGCCGCCCGCCTCCTCCCCATTCTCCTGAGTCGTGCAGCGCGCCGCGGCGAGCGCGAGGAGCACCGCGGCGACGGCGTGAAAGGGCCGGTTTCGCATGGCGGCGAAGTATAGCCGGGATATACATTCGGGGGTATTCGGGAGGTCCTGCCGTGGCCGGTCACAGCAAATGGAAGCAGATCAAGCGGAAGAAGGCCGTCACCGACGCCCGGCGCGGCGCCGCGTTCACCAAGCTCATCAAGGAAATCACCATCGCGGCCAAGGCCGGCGGGGGCGACCCGGGCGGCAACCCGCGGCTCCGCACGGCGATCGACGCGGCCAAGGCCGCCAACATGCCCAACGACAACATCGACCGCGCCATCAAGAAGGGCACCGGCGAGCTCGAAGGCGTCAACTACGAGGAAGTGACCTACGAGGGCTACGGCCCCGGCGGCGCGGCGATCTTCATCGAGGTCACCACCGACAACGCCAACCGCACGGTGGCCGAATTGCGCAACATCTTCTCCAAGAACGGCGGGCACCTGGGGACGTCGGGCTCGGTGGCATGGATGTTCGATCGGCGCGGCCAGATCGCGCTCGACGCGACCAGGGTCGACGAAGACGCGGCGCTGGAAGCGGCGCTCGAGGCCGGCGCATCGGACCTGGTGCGGGAGGGCGATCAGTTCATCGTGTCGACCGGCGTGGGCGACTTCCACGCCGTCCAGGAGGGTCTGCGCCGGAAGCAGATGTCCTGGGACAGCGCCGAGATCTCGATGATCCCGAAGAACACGGTGAAGGTCGAGGGCGGCGACGCCAGGGTGCTCGTGCGGCTCATGGAGCAGCTGGAGGAGCACGACGACGTCGCCAGGGTCTTCTCGAACTTCGACGTGGACGAGGAGGCGCTGGCGGGAGTGTGATCGTGCTCGGGGTGGACCCGGGCACCGCCGCGACCGGCTATGGGATCGTGGAGCGGCCGGACGCGGGACCGATGCGTCTCCTCGAGTGCGGCGTGGTGCGGCTGCCCGGGCCCGCCCGCGCGCTGGCCACGCGACTCACCATCCTCCATGACGAGCTGTCGGCGGTCATCGCGCGCCACCGGCCGGACGCGCTCGCGGTCGAGAGCGTCTTCGTGGCCCATAACGCGCGCAGCGCGCTGGTCCTGGGCCATGCCCGCGGCGTCGTGCTGCTGGCGGCGGCGCAGGCGGGCGTGCCGGTGGCCGAGTACGCGCCCCGCGCCGTGAAGCAGTCGGTCACCGGCGGCGGGGGCGCCACCAAGACCCAGGTAGGCCTGATGGTGGCGCGGCTGCTCAAGCTCAAGCATGCACCGGAGCCCGCCGATGCGGCAGACGGCGTGGCAGTCGCCCTGACCCATTGCTTGCGGACCCGCACGCTGCGCCGCGCGGTCATCGGATGACGGCGGTGAGCGCGCTCCTGCCGTGCGGCCGTGCGGCCGTGCGGCCGTGCCCGCCATGATCGCCTTGCTCGCGGGCACTCTCGCGTCCAAGGAGGCGGATCGCGTCGTGGTGCGAACCCCATCGGGGGTGGGCTACGAGTGTTTCGTGCCCACGCGAGCGCTCGAGCAGATGCCGCAGCCCGGTCATCCGGTGGAGCTGCACACCTACCTCGCGGTGCGCGAGGACGCCCTGTCGCTGTTCGGGTTCTCGACCGCCGAAGAGCGGCGCGTGTTCCAGCGGCTGATCACGGCGAGCGGCATCGGGCCCAAGCTCGCGCTCGCGATCCTGTCCGCCTTGTCGGCCGAGCGGGTGGTGCGCGCGATCCGCGAGCGCGACCTGGCGGTGCTGATCGCCGTACCGGGGGTGGGCAGGAAGACGGCCGAGCGGCTGGTGGTCGAGCTGGGCGACAAGACCGAGGACCTCATGGCCGAAGCGGGAACACCCGTGACCACGGCGAGCGACGCGGCGACCAAGGCGCTGATCCGGCTGGGGTATCACGCCGCGCAGGCCGACGACGCGGTGCGCCGCGCGCTCGCGGCGGACGGCAGGCGCGAGACCGCCGACCTGGTGCGGGCGGCCCTGGCCTACCTGAGCGGGAGCTGACGTGGCGCGCCGCAGCCAGATCACCACCCCCGATCCCGTCGCCGAGGACACCGGCGCCGAGGCGTCGCTCCGGCCGTCGCGGCTCGACGAGTTCGTGGGCCAGCCCAAGATCCGCGAGAACCTCCAGATCGCCATCGAAGCCGCGCGGATGCGCGGCGAGCCGCTGGACCACGCGCTGTTCTTCGGGCCGCCGGGGCTCGGCAAGACCACGCTCGCGATCCTGCTCGCCAAGGAAATGGGCGTCTCGATCCGCACCACCAGCGGCCCGGTGCTCGAGCGGCCGGGCGACCTCGTCGGCCTGCTCACCAACCTGCGCCAGGGCGACGTGCTGTTCATCGACGAGATCCACCGGCTGCGCCCCGCGCTCGAGGAGTTCCTCTATCCCGCGATGGAGGACTGGCGCGTGGACGTGCGGATCAGCGAAGGACCGCACGCCGAGACGATCCCGATGGCGCTGGAACCCTTCACGCTGGTGGGCGCCACCACGCGCTACGGCCTCCTGACGCCGCCGATGCGCGCGCGGTTCGGAATGGTGGAGCGGCTCAACTTCTACCCGCCCGAAGACCTCGAGCGGATCGTCACGCGCTCGGCCCGGATCCTCGAGGTGCCGTGCGACGCCGGGGGCGCGCTCGAGATCGCGCGGCGCAGCCGGGGCACGCCGCGGGTGGCCAACCGCCTGCTGCGCCGGGTGCGCGACTACGCGACGGTGAAGGCCGGCGGCGCCATCGACACGGCCACCGCCAGGGCCGCGCTGGCGCGGCTCGACGTGGACGAGTTCGGCCTCGACGACATGGACGCGCGCATCCTCGCGGCGATCATCGAGAAGTTCGACGGCGGCCCCGTCGGCCTCACCACCATCGCGGTCGCGGTGGGCGAGGATCCCGGCACGCTCGAAGAGGTCTACGAGCCGTTCCTCATCCAGCAGGGCTTCCTGCAGCGCACCCCGCGCGGCCGTGCCGCGACGCCGGCGGCGTACCGCCATTTCGGATTCGCGCTGCCCAAGGGCGGAGCGCCGGACTTGTTCGGGGCAGCGGACACAGGCACGCCGGCGGACCGACGCACCGAACCGGGAGGTTGATGATGAAGGCTCGCTACAGCGTGACGCTCACGCTGGCCCTCGTGCTCGTCGTCGCTTGCAACAGGCAGGAGGAGCGGGCCGAAGCGCCGTCGCCCCCCCCGAGCGACTCGCTCACCGTCGTGGATTCGTTCCGGACGCCGGAGTCGGTGCTCTACGACGCGACGATGGACGTCTACCTCGTCTCCAACATCAACGGCAGCCCGTTCGACAAGGACGACAACGGGTTCATCTCGCGCGTCGGGGCCGACGGGCGGGTGGTCGAGCTGCACTGGCTCGACGGCGCCAGCGACAGCGTCACCCTGAACGCGCCGAAGGGCATGGCCATCCGGGGTGACACGCTGTACATCGCCGACATCGACGAAGTGCGGATGTTCGACCGGACCACGGGCGGCCCGCTCGGCACGCTGCTCACGCGCCGCGGCGCGTTCCTCAACGACATCGGCGTCGGACCCGACGGCAACCTGTACGTGACCGACACCGGCTTGCGGCCCGACTTCTCCGCCGGACCCGGCGGCATCTTCCGGTTCACCGCCCGCGGCCGTCAGTGGGAGGCGGCCACCGGTGGGCCGAACGGCGTCGTCGGGGACACCGGCGGCACCTACGTGGTGGTGTACTGGAACGGCGACGTGGTGCGGTTTGGCGCCACGCGCCAGGCCATGCCCCGGCCGGCCGGCGGCCAGCTCGACGGCGTGGTCCGCCTCGCGGACGGCACGTTGCTCGCCAGCTCGTGGGCAGACTCCTCCATCATTCGCCTTGCACCGGGCGACACGGCGTGGACCCGGCTCTACGTCGGCATGCCCTCCCCCGCCGACATCGGCCTCGACACGCGGCGGAGCCGCGTGCTGATCCCGATCCTCCAGGGGAACCGCGTCGAGGTCCGGCCGGCGCACTGAAGACCGGCGACTTCGACTACGACCTGCCGCCGGAGCTGATCGCCCAGGCCCCGGCGGCTCGGCGTGATGAGAGCCGGCTCCTGGTCTTGAAGCGGGGCACAGGGGCACGGGGGCACGGGGGCACGGACGAACCACGGCACCTCACCTTCCGTGACTTCCCCTCCCTGATCGAGCCGAACGACGTCGTGGTGGTCAACGACTCGCGCGTGATTCCGGCGCGCCTCATCGCCGAGCGGTCCGGTGGGGGCGTTGCCGAGGTGTTGCTGGTCAGGCGGGAGGCGGGCGGGTGGCGCGCGCTGGTCAAGCCGGGCGCGCGGATCCGCGCCGGGGCCCGCCTCGCGCTCGGCGGCCGGGACGCCGTGCACGTGCTCGAGCACCTGCCGACCGGCGAGCGCCTGGTGCGGCTCGAGGGCGAGGGGGGCGACGACGCCATCCTGGCCAGGCGCGGCCGCGTGCCGCTCCCGCCCTACATCCGCCGCGCCGACACCGAGGAAGACCGCGAGCGCTACCAGACGGTCTATGCGCGCGAGCCGGGCTCGGTCGCGGCGCCCACCGCCGGCCTGCACTTCACCGACGCCACGCTCGCGGCGCTCGCGGCGAGGGGCGCGAAGCTCGCGCGGGTCACCCTGCACGTGGGGCCCGGCACGTTCCGCCCGGTCGAGCAGCCGGACCCGGCGCGGCACCGGATGGACGCCGAGGCATACGTCCTGCCGGACGAGACGGCGGCCGCGATCGCCGCGGCGCGGGCGGCGGGCGGCCGCGTCTGGGCCGTCGGCACCACCGCCCTGCGCGCGCTCGAGACCTGCGCGACCAACGAGCGCACCGTGCGCGCCGGAGAGGGGTGGACCTCGCTGTTCGTGCTTCCGGGCTTCACCTTTCGCGTCGTGGATCGCCTGCTCACCAACTTCCACTTGCCGCGTTCGACCCTGCTGATGCTGGTCTGCGCGTTTGCGGGGACGGAGCGGACGCTCGACGCCTACCGGGAAGCGGTGGCGCGGCGGTATCGCCTCTACAGCTACGGCGACGCCATGGCGATCCTCTAGCGGGACAGAGGGGACAGCAGGACAGAGGTACAGGAGACCGGCACTGTTCGATTTCGAGATCCTGGGAGCCGACGGGCCGGCCCGCGCCGGCCGCTGGACGCTGCCGCACGGCACCGTCGAGACGCCCTGCTTCATGCCGGTGGGCACCAACGGCACGGTGCGCGCGCTCGCGCCGTCCGACCTCACCGCGATCGGCGCGAGCCTGGTGCTCGCCAACACCTACCACCTGCATCTCCGGCCCGGCGAAGCCGTGGTCGCGAAGCTCGGCGGGCTGCACCGCTTCATGGGCTGGCCCGGCCCCTTGCTCACCGATTCCGGCGGGTTCCAGGTGTTCTCGCTCGAGGGCCTGCGGAAGGTCAGCGAGGAGGGCGTCGAGTTCCGGAGCCACCTCGACGGCTCGACCCGGTTCCTCTCGCCCGAGCGCGCAATCGAGATCCAGTGGGCGCTCGCGCCCGACGTCGCGATGGCGTTCGACCACGTGCTGCCGGGCCAGAGCGGCCGCGCCGCGCAGGAAGACGCCCTCGCGCGCACGCTGCGGTGGCTGGCGCGCGCGCGGGACCGCCACGCGGAGCTCGCACTCACGGCTCACGGCTCACAGCTCCAGGCGCTGGTCCCGATCCTCCAGGGCGGCATCTTCCCCGACCTCCGCCGCCGGGCGCTCGAGGGCGTCCTCGCGGCCGGAACGTGGCACGCGGTGGCCGTCGGCGGGCTCTCGGTGGGCGAGCCCAAGGCCGAGATGTACGCGGTCCTGGCGGACCTCGAAACGGTGCTGCCGCCCGCGATGCCGCGTTATCTTATGGGGGTCGGGTTCCCGGAGGACGTCGTCGCGGCGATCGGGCTCGGGATGGACCTCACCGACTGCGTGGCCCCGACGCGGATGGGCCGGAACGGCACCGCGTTCACCGACGACGGGCCGCTGAACATCCGCAACGCGCGCTTCCGCGAGGACGGCGCGCCGCTGGACGAAGGGTGCGACTGCGAGACCTGCCGCACCTTCACGCGCGGGTATCTGCGCCACCTCTTCGTCGCGGACGAGCTGTTGGGACTGCGGCTGCTGTCGCTCCACAACGTCCGCTACCTGATCCGGCTGGTCCGCCGGGCCCGGGACGCGATCCTCGCGCGCGATTTCGCCGGGTGGAGCCGGAGCTGGCACGCCCGCTATACGACCAGGGAGCTTTCGTGATGCAGCAGCCCGTGTTCGCGTTCCTCACGCCCTCCGGCCAGCAGTCCGGGCCGGCGACGATGTTGTTCGTGGTCCAGATCCTCGCGTTCGTCGCGATCTTCTGGTTCCTGCTGATCCGCCCGCAGCGGCAGCAGCAGAAGAAGCACGAGGAGCTGCTCAAGCAGCTCAAGAAGGGCGACGAGATCGTGACCGCGGGCGGCATCATCGGCCGCATCGTGCACGTGAAGGACGATCGCATCACCATCGAGTCCGGGGACTCGCGCATGATCGTCGAGCGCGGCCGCATCACCTCCGTGGTGCAGCCCAAGACCGAGGAGATGGCGAAGGCGTGAGCCTGCGGCCGCTCCACTTGCTCGGCTCGCCGGTGCTGCGCGAGCCCGCCGCGCCGGTCGGGGGGGGGGCCGCGGTGGACGCCGAGGTGCGCGCGCTCGTCGCCGACCTGTTCGAGACGATGCGCGCGGCCAAGGGCGTCGGGCTTGCCGCCAACCAGGTCGGCGTGGCGCGCCGCGTCGCCGTGGTCGAGACCGCCGAGACGGAGAGCTTCGTGCTGATCGACCCCGTGCTGGTCGAGAAGGAAGGCAGGGTGAAGGAGGAGGAGGGCTGCCTCTCGATCCCCGACCTCTACGCCGACGTGGAGCGCGCCGCCCGCGTCGTGGTCGAGGCCACCGACGAGCAGGGTGCGCGGCGGCGCATCGAGGGCACCGGCCTGCTGGCGCGCGCGCTGCAACACGAGATGGACCACCTCGACGGCATCCTCTTCCTCGACCGCGTCGGCCCGATCAAGCGCCGGTTCCTGCTGCGCCAGTGGGAAAAGTCGCGCGAGGGCCAGACCGGGTACCTCAAGGAGGTCGTGCCCGAGAGCGCCGCCAAGGCCTGAGGCATGCGCGTCCTGTTCTTCGGCACCCCCGAGTTCGCGGTTCCGTCGCTGGCGGCGCTGGTCGGCGAAGGGTTCGACGTCGTGGGCGTCGTGACCCGGCCCGACAAGCCCGCCGGACGCCACCACTCCACGTCCCAGCCCTCGCCCGTCAAGCACGCCGCCATCGCCGAGGACCTGCGGGTCCTCCAGCCGGCCGACCCCGCGGCGGCGGAGTTCCTCGACGAGGCCGTTGCCCTGAAGCCGGACGTCGCCGCCGTCGTCGCCTACGGGCATATCCTCAAGCCGAAGCTGCTCGCGGTGCCGCGGCTCGGCCCGGTCAACGTGCACGCCTCGCTGCTGCCCAGGCTGCGCGGCGCCGCGCCGATCGAGCGCGCGATCCTCGAAGGCTTCACCGAGACCGGCGTCACCATCATGCGGATGGATGCCGGCATGGACACCGGGCCCATCCTCCACCAGGTCCCGACGCCGATCCCCCCCGACGAAACCGCGGGCGAGCTCAGGATGCGGCTCGCCGAAATCGGCGCGCTGGGGCTGGTCGAGGCGCTGACCCTGATGGAAGAGTCGGCGATCGTGCCGCAGCCGCAGAACGAAGCCGAGGCCACCTACGCGCCCAAGCTCACCCGCGAGGAGGAGCGGCTCGACTGGTCGGACCCGGCCGAGGCGGTCGCGCGCAAGATCCGCGCGTTCGATCCCAAGCCCGGCGCGTGGACCGAATGCCGCGGCAGGGCCCTCAAGCTGTTCGGCGCGCGCGCGACCGGCGAGCGGGGCGAGCCCGGCCGGATCCTGGCCGCCGGCGACGTGCTGACCGTCGCGGCGACGGGCGGCGCGGTTCAGGTCAGCGAAGTGCAGCCGGCGGGCCGGCAGCGGATGAGCGTCCAGGCGTTCGTGAGCGGCCGCGGCGTGGCCCCGGGCGACGTGCTCGCGTGATCGCCGCGCTGCCCCGCCTGCACGCCGTGACCGACGACCGGGTGGTCGGCGAGGCGCGCGTGGTCGAGCGGGCCGCCGCGATGGCCGCGGCCGCGGGGCCGCTGCTCGCCGTTCACCTGCGCGCCCGAACGCTGCCCGGCGGTGCATTCCTCGGCCTCGCGCGCGATCTGGCTTCCGCGCTCGCCCCGCACGGGAGCTGGCTGGTGGTCAACGACCGGGCCGACGTGGCGCGCGCCGCGCAGGCCCGCGCCGTCGTGTCCGGCCGCGGCGGCCTGTCGGTGAAGGATGTGCGCCGCGTCGTGCCGGGCGTCCCGGTCGGGCGCTCTGTACACGACGACGCCGAACGCGAACGCGCGAAGGCGGAAGGGGCCGACTTCCTCGTGGCGGGCGCGGTATACACCACGCCGTCGCATCCGGCCGAGCCGCCGCGCGGCCTCGACGTCGTCCGGCGTGCGGCGGCCACCTCCCTGCCCGTGATCGCCATCGGCGGCATCACCCCCGCTCGCGCCGACGAGGTCGTCGAAGCCGGCGCCTGGGGCGTCGCCGCGATCCGGGCGCTGTGGGACGCCGCCGACCCCGCCGCGGCCGCCGCCGCCTTTCTCGCCGCCCTGCCCGCCCCCGCCCCCCGGGCCGACATCGGGGTCGTGATCAACGGCGAGGCTCGGCGCGCCCGGCCCGGCATCAGCCTGCTCGACCTCCTCGCCGACCTCGACCTCGACGCCCGCGCGGTGGTCGTGGAGCACAACCGGCGCATCGTCCGCCGCGAGGCCCTCGGCGCCACTCCGCTCGCCGAGGGGGACTCCCTCGAGCTGGTGCATTTCGTAGGCGGGGGTTGAGCCGCCCGTCCATTATCTTAGAGACATGACCACCACGGCCGTCGCGCCCGCGTTCACCGACACCCCGTTCGTCGTCGGGGGGCGCACCTTCCGTTCGCGCCTGATGGTGGGCACCGGCAAGTACAAGGACAACGCCACGATGGTCCGCGCCATCGAGGCCTCCGGGGCCGAGATCGTCACGGTCGCCGTGCGCCGCGTCAGCCTCGACCGGACGAAGGAAGAGGGCGTCCTCTACCACCTGGATCCGTCGCGGTACTTCCTGCTCGCGAACACCGCCGGCTGCTACACGGCCGATGATGCGATGCGCTACGCCCGGCTCGCACGCGAGGCGGGCTTCAACGAGTTCATCAAGCTCGAGGTGATCGGCGACCAGCAGACGCTGCTGCCCGACACGACGGGCCTGCTCGAGGCCACGAAGCAGCTGGCGCGCGAAGGGTTCCAGGTGATGGCCTACACCAACGAGGACCTCATCACCGCGCTGCGGCTCGAGGACGCGGGCGCCGCCGCGGTGATGCCGTTGGCCTCGCCCATCGGCTCCGGGCTGGGCCTGCTGAACCCGTATCACGTGCGGATCATCAAGTCCCGACTCACGGTGCCGGTGATCGTGGACGCGGGAGTGGGCACGGCCTCCGACGCGTGCCTGACGCTGGAGCAGGGCGTGGACGGAATCCTGATGAACACGGCGATCGCGGACGCGCAGGACCCGGTCGCGATGGCGCACGCGATGCGCCTGGCCACCGAGTCGGGCCGCGCGGCATACCTCGCCGGGCGGATGCCGAAGCGCGAAATCGCCGTGCCGTCGAGTCCGTCGAAGGGAATGCTCGGCTAGTGCCCCGGTGGTTTCAGGGGAGCCAGAAAGGGAAGCCGCGCGCCACGGCGCCGCGGCAGACGGCCCCGAAGCTCCCCGCGACGCCCCCCTCCCCCCCCGCGGCCCCGGCCGGATCCCCCGCGACGTCCGCCGCGCCGGCCCGGCGGCCGCGGGTGACCTGGCGCAAGCGCCTGCGGTTCTGGGGCTTCGTCGTCCTCGGCGTCGCCGTCACGGCGGGCGCGGGCTATCTTGTCGCGGCGCTGTGGCTGTTCCCCTCTCCGCTCCTGCCGAGCGAGCGGCGCGTGATTCGCGTCATCGGCCTGACCGAAGAGGAGGCTCGGCGCAACCTCGTGCGCGGCGAGCTGGCGGTGGACGCGGTGCGCGAGCCGCACCCGAACGCCGCGGCAGGCGTGGTGGTGTGGCAGGACCCCGCGCCGGAGGTCGCCATACCGCGCGGCAGCCGCGTCACCATCACGGTCAGCGCCGGCCCGCCGCGGGTGGCGGTCCCCGACGTGACGGGCCTCGACTACGAGCTGGCGATCCGGATCCTGAGCGCCGCCGGCCTCCGGCTCGAGATGACCGACAGTGTGGACGTGCGGGACGGGGTACAGGGCGTGGCCGTTCGCACCCAGCCGCGGGCGGGAGACAGCGTGCGGATCGGGAGCGGCGTGATACTGAGCCTGGCGAGGTAAAGGCGGGGCACAGGGGCACCGGGGCACAGGGGCACGGAACAGGCGGTTCCCCGGTCCCCCCGGTCCACGTATCCAGGGAGAGCATCGCACACGTGACCATCCGGATCTGTCCAAGCATCCTGAGCGCCGACCTGGCGCACCTGGCCGCCGACGTGGCCACGGTGCTGCAGGGTGGCGCGGATCAGATCCACGTCGACGTGATGGACGGCCGGTTCGTGCCCAACCTCACGTTCGGCGCGCCGGTCGTGGCGAGCCTGCGGCGCCACACCCCGGCCCTGCTCGACTGCCATCTGATGGTCGAGGATCCTGACCGGTTCATCGAGCCGTTCGCGGCCGCCGGGGCCGGCATCCTGACCATCCACGCCGAAGCGACGCGCCACCTCGAGCGCCACGTCGGGGCCATCAAGGCCGCCGGCATGCGGGCCGGGGTGGCGCTCAACCCGGCCACCAGCCTGGCGGCGGTCGAGGAGATCGCGGTCGAGCTCGACCTGCTGCTGGTGATGACCGTGAACCCGGGGTTCGGCGGCCAGCAGTTCTGGGTACCGGGCGTGGACAAGGTGCGCCGCGCCCGCGACCTGCTCGCCCGCGCCGGCAGCCGCGCCATGCTGCAGGTGGACGGCGGCGTGGCGCGCGACACGATCGGGAAGCTGGCCGAGGCGGGCGCGGACACATTCGTCGCCGGCCACGCGATCTTCACCGCCGCCGACCCCGCGGCCGAGGTCGGCGCGCTGCGCCGGCTCGCCGAGGGGGCCCAGCGCGGACTGAGGGCCGTATGAAGAAGCAATGGGCGATCGTCGCGATCATCGTCGTGGTGCTCACCGCGGGCGCGGTGCTCGGCGTGCGCCTGGCGCCGGAGATCTTCCCCGTGGAGGTCGGCTCGCGGGCGCCGGCGTTCCGGGCCATCAACCTCGCCACCGGCGACAGCGTCGGCCTCGACGCCTACCGCGGCAAGGTCGTGCTGCTCAATATCTGGGCCACCTGGTGCGATCCGTGCCGGGACGAGATGCCGTCGATCGAGCGGCTGCACCGCGCCTTCAGCGCCGACAGCAACTTCAGGATCGTCTCGGTGAGTATCGACGAGGCCGAGCCCGGCGTGGTGCGCGAGTTCCAGCGCGCCTACGGGCTCACCTTCGAGATCCTCCAGGACCGGAGCCGGGTGATCGAGCGGATCTACCAGACCACCGGCGTCCCGGAGACATTCGTCATCGATCGCGACGGACGGATCGTGAAGAAGCTCATCGGTGCCCACGACTGGGCGTCGTCCATCAACCAGGACCTCATCCGGCGCTTGCTGGCGCGGGGCTGAGTGCCCTCGATCCGCGACGCCTTCCTGCGCAACTGGCCGCTGAAGCTGGCCGCCCTCACGCTGTCGGTCATTCTGTGGGTCGTCGTGGCCGCGGAGGAGACGACCAGCGCGCTGGTGGACGTGCGCCTCGAGGTGGAGGTGCCCGGCGCGCTCGCGCTCGCCAAACCCACCCCGCCGCTGCGGGCACTCGTCACCGGTCCCGGCCGCGAGCTGATCAAGCTGACCGCCGCGCCCCTGGTGGTCCGCGCGGCGCTGCCCGCGGATGCCCAACCCCCGCGCCACCGGCTGCTCATCGCCCCCGCGAGCGTCGAAGTGCCGCGGCAGGCGAAGGTGACCGTCCAGGACGTCGAGCCGCGCGAGGTCGAGATCACCGTGGACCGGTTCGCCCGGCGCAACGTGCCGGTCGCGATCCGCGGGCTCATCGAGGCGGAATCGGGCTTCGCCGTGAGCGGCGCGCTCACCGTGACCCCGCGTGCCGTCGAGGTGAGCGGCCCGCGGGGGCTGGTCTACGGCCTCGACTCGGTGCGCACCGAATTCATCGAGGTGCGCGGCGTGACCGACGCCTTCGAGCGCACCGTGCCCCTCGACACCGCGCGGCCGCTGATGCGCATCAGCCCGCGGGAAGTGCACATCGCCGGCCGCGTGCGCCGGCTGTGAGCCTCACCGTCCTCGGCATCGAGACCTCCTGCGACGAAACCTCGGCCGCCGTCGTCACCGGCGAGCCGGAGGGCGCGGCCCGGCTGCGCTCGTGCGTCATCCTCTCCCAGGACGTCCACCAGGTGTACCGGGGCGTCGTGCCCGAGCTGGCCTCGCGGGCTCACCTCGTGGCGGTGGGGCCGGTGACGGACCGCGCTCTTGCGGACGCCGGGACCCCCCTGCGCGACGTGGATCTCGTCGCCGTCACGGCGGGGCCGGGGCTGGTCGGCGCGCTGCTCGTGGGGGTCAGCTACGCCAAGGGGCTGGCGCTGGCCGCCGGAAAGCCGCTGGTCGGCGCGCACCACCTCGAGGGGCACTTGTTCGGCACCGCGCTCGAGGACCCCGCCGCCGCGCCCCCGTTCGTCGGGCTCGTGATCTCGGGCGGGCACACTCTGCTGCTCGACGTGGCCGCGTGGGGCCGCTACCGGCTGCTCGGCGAGACCCGCGACGACGCGGTGGGCGAGGCGTTCGACAAGGTCGGCGCCCTGCTGGGCCTCGGCTTCCCGGGCGGGCCGGCCATCGAGCGCCGCGCGGCGGAGGGCGATCCCGAACGCTGGCGGTTCCCGCGCCCGATGGTGAACGGCGCCCAGAGACCCGGCGACGCCGACTGGCTCGACCTCTCGATGAGCGGGCTCAAGACCGCGGTGGTGCACGCCGTACGCGGCGTGACGGACCTGCCGGCCGAGGTGCCCCATCTGGCCCGCGGATTCCAGAACGCCGTCATCGACGTGCTCGTCACCAAGGTGCTGCGGGCGGTCGAGGCGACCGGCCGTTCGCGCGTCGTGCTGGGCGGCGGCGTGGCGTGTAACACCGCCCTGCGCGCGGCGCTCTCGGCCGCGCTCGCCCCGCGCGGGGCGAGCCTGCACGCCCCGAGCCCGCGCCTCGCCACCGACAACGCGGCCATGATCGCGCGCGCGGGCCTGTTCCGCGCGGCCGAGGCGGGGCGTTCCGTGGACGCGGCGGCCGACCTGCCATTTCCGGGACTGGAGCGCGCGTGACCGTCTACCCGTTCGTCATCCACTTCGGGCGGTTCACCATCACCGGCTACGGCCTGATGATGATGGCCGCGTTCCTGATGTCGGGATGGATCTTCGCGAAGGAGCTGCAGCGCGCGGGCCTGGCGACCGACATCGCGTGGGACGCGGTGGTGTGGGCGGTGCTCGGCGGCATCGGCGGCGCCAAGGTCTACTACGCGCTGCTGACCGGCAGCACCGACGCGCTGTTCTCCCGCGGGGGGCTGGTGTGGTACGGCGGGTTCGTCGGCGGCGCCGGCGCGGTGCTGCTGTACCTGTGGTGGAAGAAACACCCGATCCCGACTCTCGGCGACCTCGTCGCCGCGCCGCTCGCGGCGGGGTACGCGCTGGGCCGCGTGGGCTGCTTCCTCGTCGGCGACGACTACGGCCTGCCGAGCGGTCTGCCGTGGGCGATGAGGTTTCCGCAGGGCTCGCCGCCCACCACCGCCCGCGTGCTGCGCGAGGAGTTCAGCGTCGCCCTCCCGGCCGACGTCACGCCCGAAACGGTGCTCGCGGTGCATCCCACGCAGCTGTACGAGGTGGCGCTCGCGCTCGTGATCTTCTACGGGCTGTGGCGCTACGCCCGCCGGGAATACCCCACGGGCCGCGTGCTCGGCCTGTGGTTCGCGCTGATGGGTCTCGAGCGCATCGTGGTGGAGCTGTTCCGGGCCAAGGACGACCGGTTCTTCGGGCCACTGACCCTGGCGCAGGTCCTCAGCCTGGGGATGATCGCGGTGGGCGGGGCGCTGCTGGCGCGGCGGGCCGCCCCGCGGCCTCAGGGCGAGAGTGAGCCCAACGCCTCGACGTAGTCGCCCTCACCTCCATGCCATGACGACCTCCGACCGCCGCAGGACCGTCGCCTGTACGGTCGCGGCCGTCGTCGCGGCGGCGCTGACGTGGCGCTTCGCGCAGCGCCCCGGCGATTTCGCCGGCTACGTCCTGGTCGGCGAGCTGGGACTCACCGGCGGCGACATCTATCGCGACGCACCACCCCACACCAGCACCTGGCCGCCCCTGTTCGCGCTGCTCTGCATCCCCATCGCCGCCCTGGCGCGGGTGTCGCTGGTCGGGACGCGGCTACTGTGGCTGCTGGCGAACTGGGCGGTGCTGGCGCTCGCCCTCGGCGCCGTCGTGCGGCTGGTCTACGACCGCACGCTCTCGATCACGAAGCCGCCGCCGGATTCGGCCGACCGCATCGACATCGCCAGCTCCGCCGTGCTCCTGCCGCTCCTGCTCTGCTGGCGCTGGGCCCTGAGCAACTTCGAGCACCTCCAGGTGAACATCCTCATCTTCGCGCTGACCGCGGCGGGGCTCCTCTTCCATCGACGCGGCCGTGACGCCCGCGCCGGCCTGCTGATCGGCGCCGCGGCGGCCTTGAAGGTCATGCCGATCCTGTTCGCGCCCTACTTCGCGTGGCGGCGCCAATGGCGCGCCGCCGCGTTCACCGCGCTTGCCGCGATCGCCTGGTCCCTGATCCCCGTCGCCGTGTACGGCTGGGGCGCCTACGTCGACCAGCTTCGCGGCTGGCAGGAAACCGTGCGCGTCGGCTGGACCGTGGGCAAGATGAACATCTCGGTGTTCGCCATGCTCGACCGCATGGTCGGCCACCACCTCGTGCCGTTCACCGTGCCGGGGTACAACGAGCTGACGCCGTCCGGCAGCCCGGCGGTCGGGCTGGCCCTGGCCGGCTCGCTGGCGATCGTCGCCGGGCTGGGTCTGTGGCTGTTCCGGGGTCCGTACGACTCCGCGCGCCGCGCGACGATGGCCGAGTGGTGCACGGTCGTTCTGGTGGCGTCACTGTTCGGAACCGTCGCCTGGAAAGCCTACCTGGTGGTGCTGCTGCTCCCCATGGCCCTGTTCGTGGCCACGTGGCGCGACCCGTCCGTCGAGCCGGCGTTCGGGGCGAGGCTGCGCGCGCTCACCTGGCTGGCCTTCGCCCTCGGCATGCTGGCCAACGACGACCTCGTGGGGCAGCGGCTGGCGTGGCGCCTCGAGATGGGATCACTCCTGACCATCATGGCGCTGCTGATCCTCGGCACGCTGTTCTGGTACCGTCGCCGCGTCTCGTCGTCGGACGCGGAGCTGCAGCCGTGAAGCCCGCCAAACGTCTCGACTGCCCCCGCTGCGCCGTGGAGCTGGCCGCGGTGGCGCACGGCAGCGTCGCGGCGCACCGCTGCCCATTGTGCCGTGGCTACTGGATGCACCAGGAGGGCCTGGCGCACGACATCCGCCAGACGGGCGGGCAGAAGGGAGTCCGGCTGCCGGACGTGAGCTTCCTTGAGGGTCCGCCGAGCGCGACGGACTGGCCCTGCCCCGACTGCAAGGGCGTCCTTCTGGAAACGCTCACGATGCGCGGCGTTCCAGTGGAGCGGTGCCCGTCGTGCGACGGTCTGTTCCTGCAGGAAGGCGAAGGCGAGTTGATCACGCGCCGCGTGCTGCACGCCGGCGCGCAGTTCGGCCCGCTGATCGAGGAGCTCAACAAGATGATCCGGAACCGCCCCCGCGGCGACGCTTAAGGGCGGTTTTCCGGCATTCCCCTCGCCCGCATCACCGGCGCGTATTGCGCGTTCACCAGCGCCTCGTCCATGAAGTTCCAGTTGAGCAGGCCGTCGTCGGAGCGCGGCTCCAGCAGCACGAACGCGAGCCGGCCCAGCGGCTGCATCAGGTCCACCACCACCGTGCCGGCCGGCACCAGCTCCTCGGCCGGCTCCCACGCGCCGAAGGCGGTGCGCTCGCGGTGGCCCTGGAACTCGCGCGCGGCCTGCGCGGTCGAGTCCACGCGGAACTTCTCGACCAGCAGCGTCTGCGCGCGCTCGAGCCGCCGGAGCCGCAGGCCGTGCGCCTCCAGCCGCTCGACCACCCGGACCAGCCGGGGCGGCACCAGGTAGGCGCGCGGCACCCGCGCGTGCTCGGCGCCCTCGAATGTGGTGTAGTCCGGCATCCGCACCGCCCGCCGCACGTCGAGCCGCCGCAGCATCGGCAACCCGGTGTAGGGGTTCGGGACCGTGTCCACCGCGCCGATCAGCACGTCCACGTCGGCGCCGCGGCGCAGGCGCGCGCGCAGCGGCAGCGAATCGCCCACCAGGGTGCGCGCATCGGCGGTCGCGACCAGCGCGCGGATCCGGGTCGCATTGGCCCACGCCCACTGCAGGTTTTCCTCCACGAAGTGCAGGGTGGCCCGGATGCGCTCCGCGAACGTGGCGTAGCTGTATGCCTCGCTCAGGATGCCGACCCGGTTGCGCAGGCCCCAGTAGTTCTCGCTGAACCGCGGCCGGTGGTCGAAGCTGTACCAGCCCGGCTGGCCGCCCCCGCCGCCGCGATCCACCGGCGCCGCCGGCGTGTTGCCGTAAAACCAGATGTCCCAGCCGTCGCGCTCGCGAATCCGCCGCGTGACGTCGGGCAGCCACTCCTCACGCAGCAGCCGGACGATCGCCGCATCGGTCGCGGGGTGCAGCGGCTCGGCGTAGGTGAGGTGATACGCGTGCACCGAGCCGTCGGTGGTGTGCAGGTCCATCAGGACGTGCGGATCGTAGCGGTTGATCAGCGCGACCTGTGAGCGCGCCTCCGCGGTCTCGAGCTTGGTGTGATCGCGATTGAGGTCGAGGCCCTGCGCGTTGGCGCGCTGGCCCATGCCGCCGATGGGGCCAAGCTGCAGCGGCCGGTTGGTGAGGCTCACGCGCTCGTTGCCGTCGGCGTTGTAGATCGGCGCCACCAGCAGCACCAGCGAGTCCAGCCAGCGCGGGTGGCGGCCCGCCGCCACGTCGCGCAGCAGCATCAGCGCGGCCTCTTTCCCCTCGACCTCGCCGGCGTGGATGTTGGCCTGCACGTAGACCACCGTGCGGCCGCTGGCGCGCACCGCCTCGGGGCTCGCGTCGCGCACCCGGCCCACGACGGCCAGCGGCAGCGCCCGGCCTTCGCCGGTGTAGCCGAACGTCGTCAAGTGGATCAGCGGCGAGCGGTCCACCTCGCGCAGGAACTGGACGACCTCCTCGTAGCGCGACGTCTGCTCGTGGTTGCTGCGCTCGGGGGCGGTGAGGGGGCCGCGCGCCTGCGCCACCAGCGGCGCGGCGCCGAGGACGGCGAGCAGGGCGACGGGAACCAGCGCGAGGGGGTGTGGGAGCCGGGTCATGGGCCCCCAATCTACGTCAGACGCCCGCCGTCTCGCGCTTGGGCGCATCGGCGGGGGCCTCGGGCGCTTCCGGAGCGGGGGGGGCCGGCATCGCGGCGATGCGCCGCGGCCGCACCAGGAACGTCCACGCCAGCGCGACCAGGAGGGCCAGCACGATGACCGCCTGCACCATCAGCGTCTCGACGGTCGGGTAGACGCCGAAGAACGCGCTGTGCGGCGCGCCGGGGATCGGCGTGACGGCGACGTAGCCGCCGTGCTGGAGCTCGCGAACGCCCTGCCCCGCGAACACGAACGACAGGTACGACAGGGTCGCGCCCGTGACGGCGAAGAACGGCCGCATCGGGACCTTCAGGCCGAACCGCTCGATCCCGACGTAAACGCCGAGCAGCGCGGCCAGGCCGGCGAGCAGCCCGGCGGTCACGGCCGCCGCTCCCCCGCCCCCACCCCCGCCGGTCATGTAGAGCGCCTTGTAGAACAGCACCGTCTCGAAGCCCTCGCGGTACACCGCGAGGAACGCCACGCCCGCCAGCGCGAGCGCGCTGCCGCTCTCGACTGCCCGCTGGATCTTCCCTTTCACGAACCGCGTCCACGCCGCGATCTCGACCTTGGAGATCAGCCAGTACGACACGTAGAACAGGGTCGCCGCCGCGAGCAGCATCACGCCGCCCTCGAGCGCTTCCTGCTGCGCCGGCCCGATGCGGAAGATCCACTCGATCAGCGCCGCGGTGAGCAGGCTCGCGACCAGCGCGGCGACGATGCCGAGGCGTACGGTGCGGCGCCGTTGCGTCGCGCCCGCCCGGGCGAGCACCGCCATGATGGCACCGATCACGAGGATCGCCTCGAAACCTTCGCGCAGAATCAGCAGCAGGCTCTCGGCGAACAGGCCGAGCCGCGAGCGGCCCGCCACCAGCGCCGACTCCGCCTCCTGGACCACGGCAAGCACGGCGGCGTGGGCCCGCGTCGCGGCCGCGGAGTCGCCCGAGGCCGCCGCCTGGCGCATCACGGCGAACCGCTCCTCGGCACGGGTCACGATCAGGGGGTCGGTGGCGCCGAGCGAGGCTTCGACGATCTCGAACGCCATGTACGCGTCGAGCGCCGTGGATGCCGCCGCCTCGCGGTCGCCGGCATGGACCAGCGCCAGCGCGCTGCCGAGCGTGCCGCGCACCGCGCCGAAGGCGACGGCCAGGAGACCGCTGCCGCCCTGGCGGGCCAGCGAGTCGCTCAGCGCGAACGCGAACGCGACGGCATCCCAGCGTTCCTCGTGCGTCAGCGCGCGCTCGAACGCGGGCATCGCCGTGCCGGGTACGCCGTGCGTCACCTTGCGATAGAAGGCGAGCGGCGTCGCGGCCGCCAGCAACGCGGCGTCGGTGAGATTCGCCGGGGGCGGGGTCAAACCCGTTCCCGCGGGGCCGTCTCCGCGGCCGCCCTGCCCGTGACACGACGCGCACCGCGCGCGCCAAACGCGCGCGCCCGCGGCGAGCGACAAGCGGTGCGTGGGCCCCTCGTCGAGCGACACGCCCAGCGCTCGCGACAGCCGCTGCTCGACCTCCCGCGCGACGATGCGGAGCGAGTCGGGCGGCATCCGGGCGGCGACCCGCACTTCGAGGCGCGCCAGGGTGCGGTCGAGCTCGGCGGCGAGATCGGGCGCCAGGTCGCGCGCGGACCGCCGCGCCGCGCCCAGGAACAGCCGCGCCTCGTCCCACTCGGCCGCGTTCACGAGCTCGCGGCCCTGGAATGCGAGCTTGTACTCCTGCGCCGCGAGCTGGAGCGTGGCGACGATGCGGCGGGCGGGCTCGATGGGGTCCGGAGCCGCGACGGCCGACGACTCGGCGGCTGCGGGCCGCTGACCTCTGGCCGCGGGCCGGCGACCGCTCTCGGCCGTCTCCCACGAGGCGATGGCGGCCGGCGGCCAACTGCCAACGGCCAGCAGCAGCAGGGCGCCGGCACCGAGCAGGAGGGAGCGCGATTTCAACTGAGACTCATTCTCAAACAATACATTACCCGTATTCTACTCATCCCGCTCGAGAATGACCACCGCCGCCGCGATCCCGCCGTCGTGGCTCAGCGAGATGTGCGCGCGGCTCGCCTTCAGCGCCCGGAACCGCGCCAGCGCGGGCCCATGCAGCACCAGCCGCGGCCGGCCATCCTCGAGCCGCTCGACTTCGATGCTCTGCCACCCGATGCCCAGGTCCGCGCCTTCGGCCGACAGCGCCTTGTACGCCGCCTCCTTCGCCGCCAGCCGACCAGCGAGGTGCAGCGCCTGGTGGGCGAGGTCACGCGCGCGCGCCAGCTCCGTTTCGGTGAACAGCCGCTTCAGCGCGCGATCGCCGTGCCGCTCGATGAGCTGGTGCACGCGCTCGACCGGCACGACGTCCATCCCGACGCCGACGATCACCGTTACCTCGCCACCAGGAGCCGCCGTCGGAACCGCTGCCCGTCGGCGCGCGTCACGACGATGGCGTACGCACCGTTGGCCACGGGCTCGCCCCGCTCGGTCGAGAGGTCCCACGCGAACGTGCCGGGGTCGGTCGGGATCACCGTGTTGACGATGCGCGTGCCAAGCTGGCTGTAGATCGCGACCCGCACGTCGCCGGTGCCGGCGGGCCAGTGCAGATGGACCGGCGCGCTCCGCACCGGGTTGGCGGACACGGAGATGCCGGTGGGGGACGCTTGGGCGGCCAGGCGGCTAGGCGGCTGGGCGGCTAGGAACAGCGTGAGTCCGACCCCAATCAGGCGCACGCCTGCGCTCCGGTGGACGAGCCGCCTAGCCGCCGAGCCGCCTAGCCGCCTCACCCGAAGATCGCCTCCACCACCGCCTCGACATCCGACAGATCCGCGAACGCGACGTGCGCCCCCGCCTCGACCAGCTGCTCGACCGAATAGGACGCGGTAGCGACGCCGATGGCGCGCGCCCCGATGCCGCGGCCGCACCGCACGTCCGCGGGCGTGTCGCCGATGATCACGACGTCTGGTCCCGCGATCGCGCGGCCCGTGAGCGCGCCCGCGCGCGCCTGGGCCACGGCCGGCAGCTCGTCGCGCACGTGGCTGTCCGAGCCGAAGGCGCCCACCCGGAACCGTCCGGGCTCGATGCCGGCGGAGCGGAGCTTGAGCCGCGCTCCGGCGATCACGTTGCCCGTGAGCAGGCCGAGCACGCAGTCGGCTCGGGGCTCGAGGAGGTCGAGGAGCTCGCGTACGCCGGGATAGACCTTCGTGGCGTGGCCGGGCTTTCCGAGCTCGTCTCCGAGGTTCTCGACGTACCGCGCCAGCACCCGGTCCATCAGCTCGGCGTCCGGTGCCAGCCCGGCGCCTGCGGCGAATCGAAGCACGATTTCGCCGTCGGTGCGCCCGTCGAACCGGAAGTTCGCGACCGGTTCGATGGCCAGTACCTCGCCGACCGCGCGGTGTATCGCGCGGCGCCCGGCGCCGTCGGTCCAGATCAGCGTGCCGTCGATGTCGAAGCAGACGAGTCTCACGAGCGCGTCAACCAGATGCCGGTGAAGATGCCCGCCGCGCCGAAGATCTGCCACACGGTCGGGGTCTCGCCGAGGGCGGGCCACGCGAAGAGGACCGCGACCACCGGGGTGAAGTTGGAGTACATCGCCGTACGCCCCGGGCCCAGCCGCGCGACCCCGCGGTACCACAGGAAGTAGGCCACCGCCAGCGAGAAGACCCCCGAGTACGCGGTCGCGCCCCAGGCCCCGAGGCTGACCCGGCCCCAGTCCTGGCGCACCGCGAACGGAATCCCCAGCAGGACGAGCGGCACGGAACCCGCCACCACGGTCCAGGCCGTGGTGATGGTGGGGCCGAGCCGGTCCGCCAGCGGCTTCACGCCAAGGGTGTAGAGCGTCCAGCACACCGTCGCCGCGAGCATCAGCAGGTCGCCCGTGACCGTGGCTCCGAAGCCGACGTCCTGTCCGCTGCCCAGCACGATGACCGCGATCCCGGCCGTGGACACGAGGAGGCCCAGAGCGTCACGCAGCCGCAGGCGCTCGAGACCTTTCAGGTGGCTGAGCACGGCGGTCTGGACCGGCACGGCCGCCATGATCAGGGCCGCATTGCCGGCCCGGGTGTGCGCCACGCCTTCGATGAAGCCGAGCTGGTAGATGAAGTTGCCGAGGATCCCGAGCGCGATGAGGCGGGGCCAGGTGTCACGGGGCGGCGTCGGGGCACCCCGCCAGCGCGCCACGAACGCGACGATCGCGCTGGCCAGCACGAAGCGCACGGCGTTGAGCGCGAAGGGGTGCAGCTCGGCCAGCGCCGCCTTCACCACGATGAAGTTGATGCCCCAGAACAACACGGCGAGCGCGAGCAACGCGTCGGTACTGGTGAAGCGTGTTGGCTTGGCGCCGGGCGCGGGGAGGGGAGCGGCGGGGGGGTGCACGGCCATCGGGGCTGTAAGGTAACGGGTGATGCGCGCCGTTGACCGACCGGCGACCGGGCACTAGCGTGCGTCGTGCCTCGCCCCGTTTCCACGTTCCTCGCCGTGACGCTGGCAGCCGCTGTTTCCAATGTGGCCGCCGCGCAGGCGCCGCGGCCCGCCCCTGCCCGGTCGGCGTCCTCGGCCCGGGCGGCGGCAGCGGCGGCGGCGGCGGACCAGCCACGGGGCCTGCTCGCCGCCGAGTTGGCGCCGCTGTTCGTGCGGACCGACGTGGGCCGGAACGCCAACTGGGGAGCGCTGGTCGTCTCCCTGACTCGCGGCGACACGCTGTTTTCGTGGCGCGCCGACCGCCGGCTGATCCCCGCCTCCAACGCGAAGCTGTTCACCACCGCGGCCGCCCTCCATTACCTGAGCCCGGAGTTCCGGTTCATCACGGTCCTGTATCCCGACGGCCGGATCCGCGACGGCGAGCTGGATGGCGACCTCGTGTTCTACGGCACCGGCGACCCGACGTTCGCGATGGACGAGCACTCGCTGGCCGCTTTTGCGGACAGCGTGGTCCAGGCCGGCATCCGCCGGGTGCGCGGCGATCTGATCGCGGACGCGTCGTTCCTGGGCGGCGAGCTGCGCGGGCCGGGCTGGGTGCCGGACAACGTCACCTCGAGCTACGCGGCCCGCCCGCAGGCCCTGGGCGCGAACGGGAACCGGATCGCGCTGTTCGTCGAGCCGGGGCCACGGCGCGGGACGCCGGCACGGGTGCGGGTCGCGCCGGCGAACGACTACTACGCGGTGGTGAGCGTGGTCCTCACCGGCGAGCCGGGCTCCCGGACGCGGGTCCGCGTGCGGCGCGGCCAGGCGCGGGGCGTGGTCGAGCTGTCGGGCACGATCGCGGCCGACTACGGCGAGTGGAGCACGCAGATCAACGTGGAGGAGCCGGCGGTGTTCGCGGCCACGCTGCTGCGCACCCTGCTCACCCGGCGCGGCGTCACGATCAACGGCGTCACCCGCACCGTGGTGGACAACACCCACACGCGAGTGCACACCATGCTGGCCCGCTCGGCCGCGCGCGGCGACGCGTTCGCCGGCGCCCTGGCCGTGCACCGCTCCGCCCCGCTCGGCGAGCTGGTCGCGTTCATCAATCATCGGAGCCACAACCTCTCGGCCGAGCTGACGTTCCGGGCGATCGGCCGGATGCGGGGCGGCACCGGAACGTTCGCGAGCGGCGCGCAGGCGGTGGCCCAGTTCCTCACCGACGAAGTCCGCATTCCGCGCAGCGCGGTGCAGGTGACCGACGGCTCGGGCTTGAGCCTGCTCGACCTCGCCTCGCCGCGCTCGCTGGTCCAGCTCCTGGCCTACATGCGCACCGCGACCGAAGGCGGGCGCGAATTCGTGCACTCGCTGCCGGTGATGGGCATCGGCTACCGCGCCCGGCTCGCGGAGACGGCGGCCGCGGGGCGGCTGCGCGCGAAGACCGGCACCCTGAGCGCGGTCAGCTCGCTGTCGGGCTACGTGACGGCGGTGGGCGGCGAGGAGCTGGCGTTCTCCTTGATCGTGAATCAGGCGCGCTCAGTGGACGCGGCTCGCGAAGTGCAGGATTCGATCGGGGCGCGGCTGGCGGCGTTCACTCGGCCGCCGCTGGACCCTTCGCGCGCTTCGGGGAACTAACAAGAAGTTGATCAGGCATCAGCCTTCAGACGTTCTAGTCCGCCAACCCGGGTATCCCGTCTCTCCCCTTCGCCAGCCTGACCGCCCGTTCGACCGCCATCTCCGTCGCTTCTCGCGCGAGCATTTCGACCTGGATCGGCGGCGCTTCGATGCTGCCCGCGGCGCACGCGAAGACCACATCGCCGTCGAACATGGTGCCCACCGGCAGGATCCGGCGCGCCAGGCCGTCGCCCGCGGCGCGCGCGACGTTGCCCAGGGCGAGGCGGCCGAGCGCGACGTTGGTGACGACGACGACGAGGGTGGTGTGGTGCCCCGGCGCGGAGGTGCGGTAGGGCGGCGCGATGGCGCCCTGCGTCATGCCGCCCTTCGCCAGCCAGGACGCGACGCCGACGAACCCGCCCGAGTCCGTGCGCGCGCCGGCGAGGATCGCCCCCGTCTCGTCGGTCACGTCGCCGAACGCGTTCACGACGGCGAGCGCCCCGACGATCACCTCGCCGCCGCGCACCGACCACGTCCCGACGCCGCCCTTCATCGCCTTGAGCGGGCCGAGGGCCTTGCCGACGGTCGCGCCGGTGCCCGCTCCCACCGACCCTTCGGCGACCGTGGTCGAGGCGGCGCCGCACGCCTGCATCCCCATCTCGGGCGTGGGCCGCGCGTCGAACCGGCCGCACGGCAGGAGGTCGAAGATCACGGCGGCCGGGACGATCGGGACGACGCCCGGCCCCACCACGAAGCCGCGCTTGCGCGACTCCAGCCAGCGCGCGACGCCGTCGGCGGCGGCAAGCCCGTAGGCCGAGCCGCCGGTGAGGAGGATGGCGTCCACGCGGCCCGCGAGCGACTCGGGCCGGCACGCGTCCAGCTCGCGTGAGCCGGTGGCGCGGCCCTTCACGAACGCCGTGCAGGCCATCCCCGAGTCCGGGGCGAGCACCACGGTGCAGCCGGTGCCGCCGGCCTCGTCGGTCACCTGGCCCACAAGCACGCCGAACACGTCGGTGATGGACGGGAACATCGCCCGCTAACATACGCGCGGCTTGCCGCCCCGCGCGAGGCGGGCTAGGTTCGCCGCGTGAGCCTCCCCGCGCCTCTCGCGGCCCCCGCGACCGCCGCCCGCGTGCTCGTCGTGGACGACGACGCGGCGGTGCGCACGGCGCTGGCCAAGTACCTGGGCCGCACGGGTTACGAAGTCTTCGCAGCCGGTGACGGCGCCGAGGCGCTCGAGGCGCTGGCGAGCCACCGCGTCGCGGCGATGGTGTGCGACATCCGGATGCCGCGCCTGCCCGGCACCGAGCTCCTGCCGCGGGCCATCGCCGCCGACCCCGACCTCGCCATCCTCATGCTGACCGCGGTCGGCGACGCGGAATCCGCGATCGAATGCCTGAAGCTGGGCGCGCTCGACTACCTCATCAAACCCGTCAACCTCGATGAGCTGGGCCACGCGCTGCAGTACGCGCTGCGCAAGCGCCAGCTCGAGATCGACCGGCGCGAGCTGGAAGAGTGGCTGGCGCGTGAAGTCGCGACCAAGACGCGCCAGCTCGAGGAGCAGTCGCGCCAGGTGGAGTTGCTGGCGATGTCGGTGCTCACCGCGCTGGTGGACGCGATCGAGCCCCGGGAGCCCGGCCACCGCAACCACTCGGTCCGGGTGGCCAACGTCTCCGCGCACGTGGCCGCCGGCCTCGGCCTAACTAGCGACGACATTGAGCTGGTTCGACTCGGGGCCCGGCTGCACGACCTGGGCCGCGTGGCGCTGAAGGACGAGGGGCTGCGGCGCGCCAGCGGCGCGTCGCGGCCGCCGGAGCTCGTGGGCGCCACCGAGGCGCCGGCGCTGGCCGCGGCGATCCTCGAGCCGCTGGTGCAGTTCCGCGGCGTGCGGGAGATCGCACGGCTGCAGCACGAGCGGTGGGACGGGAAGGGCTACCCGGAGGGTCTGCGGGGCGAGGCGATTCCGATCGGCGCGCGGATCGTGGCGGCGGTGGTGCTCTACGACCAGCTGACGGAAGGCGCGTCGGCCGGCCAGGCGCTGCGTCCCGCCCAGGCGATGGAGAACCTCCGCGGCCTCGCCGGCACGCTGCTCGACCCCGCCGTCGTGACGGCGCTCGAGCGCGTCGTGGTGAAAGGGTAGCGACCGGATTCGCCGAGGCGAGATCATGAATGACGCCGGCCGCCCACCCTGGCTCGGCACCGCGATACTCGCCGGCGCGCTCTACGTCGCCGCCGGCATGTCCTCCGCCGCCCTCGCCAGGGCGGCCGGGACCGGTCGGATGGAGTTCTTCTGGCGGTTGTCCGCCTTCGTCGCCAGTGTCGTGGTGCTCGCGGCCCATGTGGGCTACGAGCACTTCCGGCTTCGCCGCACGATGCGGCCAACGGTATGGCACGCGACCGTGGGCGGGGCGTTCGGCGGCTTCGGGCTCGCGCTCCTGGCCAACATCCACGACCTGGGGTCGGCTTCGGGCTATCGACCGAAGATGCTCATCGCCCTGGCGGCCTGGCCCCTGCTGACGGCGGTGCCGGCCTGCGTGGTGGCAATGGTGGTGGCCGCCGGCCTCGGGCGGCTGCGGGTCCGGGCGAGCAGGTGAGGCTTACGGCACGTCCATCCGCCGCATCGCCGGATCGCGGGCAGCAGCAATCCGGCGAACACGATGACCGATATCGTGATGGCCACACCCAGGCCCAGGTGGCTGCTCTCGGCGGACCGGCGTTCGTCCATGCCGTGCATCAGTGCGATCGCGACGTGGCGGATGCTCGGCAGCCGCACCCCCGACACGACCGCCCTGACCAGCACCACCGGCGATACCAGCGTCGCGAACCTGATGACTGCCCACGCGAGGCACGGCGCGAGATGGCGGAGTACCACTCGTGCCTTGCCGAGGACTCCTCGCTGCCTTGACCCGCCAGAAGGGGGCCCGGTGCAGGTCGATGACGTGCGCTTGCGATTCGACAGCCGCGCCGTCCACCGCTGAGCCCGAAGACCTACGCCTTGTCGCACCCCATCACCCGCATGCCGTCCCACTCGATGTATCACCCGGGCAGGTCGCGTCGCTGGGGCACAGGGGTCACCCGCCCGGTCCAGCCCGTGGCGCCTGTGCGCCGGCGTACCTATCCGGGTCGGCCCGCCGGAGGTACCATGGTTGGCCAGCTGGCAGGCCGGCATTCCCGGAACCGTTCCACGTGGAGCAGCCTCATGACCTCGCGATTCTCTCTCCTGGCACTGGCCCTCGCGGCCACCGCGTGCGTGTCGCAATCCACCAGGCACGATCCGGCCGCCGACAGCACCGCGGTCGTGGCCGCCATGGACGCCTATGTGGCGGCGCTCCGCGGCAACGACGCCGCGACGGTATCCGCGCTCTGGACCGACGACGCGGTCTACGCGGCGCTCCAGACCCCCACGATCCGGGGCCACGCCGCCATGGACTCGCTCGTGCGCAGCCACTTGAGCACGATGCGCATAACCGAGATCACCGTGCGAACCGAGGAAACCGCGGTCGGGGGCGACCTCGCGGTGCAGTGGGGCAGCTACTCGGAGGTCGTCCAGGCGCAGCAGGGCGCGCCTCAGCCGATTCGCGGACGGTTCATGTTCGTGTGGCGGCGGCAAGCCGACGGCAGCTGGAAGGTGGCACGCGGCATCGGGACCGACGCGACGGGACTGTAGCGTCGTGGCCGCGATGACGTGATGGGGGATTGTTCCGCGACGAACAACCAGGAGACACCACGATGAGAGTCGGCACTGCATTGGCTGGTTTGGCAGCCTCAGCCCTGCTGGCGGGTTGTCAGCCCGCGGCGCCCCGGTTCACCGAGCAGGACATGACCACCGTGCGCGGCCTGTTTGATTCGGTGGTCACCGACGTGCGCGCCGCCAACTGGACGGCATGGGCCGCGCGGTGGGCGGAGGATGGGCGGTTCCACCCATCAAATGGCCTGGCCATCGTGGGCCGCCCGGCTCTTCTCGCCTGGGCGCAGGCGTTCCCTCCGGTCGAGTCGTTCAGTTTTGCGAACGTGCAGGTCGCCGGCGAAAGCAACCTGGCGCATGGAACGAGCGCCGTCTTCATCAAGCTCCGGGATCTGCCGCCTGATACGGCCAAGCAGCTGGTGGTCTTTCGCCGCGACACCAGCGGTGTCTGGCAGATTCTGGCGGTGAGCGTCACGTCAGACTTGCCGTTACCTCAACCAGCCCCGACGCGGGCGCGGCGGTAGAATCGCCGCTGTCCAACGAGGGGTTGACGCTGACGCTTGTGACGGACCTGCGTCTTCGTTCGAGAGGGTCGCGATCGGACCCGTCACCGGGAGCCGAGGTGAAGAGCGGTAAGCAGGAGCATTTCACCGATGAACAGGCAAAGGCGATTCTCGCCCGCGCCATCGAGCTCGACGCCCGAGCCCCGACGACCATGGCCGACGAGCTTGCCGAGGCCTCCGCTGTGGCCGAGGGCGGGCGATGGGGGCGGGTCGTCAGGCGGCTGTTCGGCTGGATCACGCGGCCGCTGCGGCACCAGGCTACGTACCTGCCTTTTGCGGGCACGGGTTAGAACCGGGGGAGACCCGGGAGGGCGCACCAATGAAGCGGCCGATCGTCGCGTGGGTCGTGTGCATCGTGGTGGGCGGCTGTGCCGGCACACCGCGGAACGTCCCGTCGTCGTTCAACCCGGCACGCGACACCGTGCTGGTGGCGCTCCGCGATTCAACCAACACCTGCGGAACGCCGGTCTACCCGGACGGTCTGCGCGTCACGGGCGTCGAAGGTCGCGTCCTCATTTCGGTGTTCGTGGATACGACGGGCCGCGCCTTGAGAGATTCGGTGCGCGTGCTGGAGACCACCGATCCGGGATTCGTGGCGCCCGCGGTGGAGTTCACCGTGGCGTGCCGCTACACCGTACCCCGCCTCAAGGGGCAGGCGACGGCCACCCGGTTGACGGTGCCGGTCGAGTTCCGGCTCCAGGGGGCGGGCCGGGTGACGGTGCCCGGGCGCACGCTGCGGCCCAACTAGCCGTTCCTTGACTCTTTGACCAAAGTGGCGCTCCGACTGACCGGGGGCCACCGGGTCAGAGTTGATGACCCGGGCTGAAGCCCGGGCTACCATGAGAAGGTCAGGTTGTCACCGGCCGACGTGGCGGCCGACCGGACGGGGCCCACCTTGGCTACCATGCCGCGTCGAAGGTGCCGCCCGGCGTGCCTTGCGCACGCGGTTGTGCGGAAGGGGCTAGGCGGTTCGCACCGGCGGCAGATTCCCCGGCTCCGGCATCCCCAGCTTCGTCCGGCACGCCTTGCAGTACGACACGCCCCGCGTGTCGCAGATGATGCAGATGAACGTGCCGCAGTCCTGGCACGGGTACCCCTCCGACGCGCGCTCCGGGTTGGAGCACGAGCGGCAGATCATCATGTCGACTTCAGGCATTCAGACCTCCAGCTTCCACGCCTTGATCTTGTTGATGAGCGTGGCACGCGAGATGCCCAGCTCCTCGGCGGACCGGGTGCGGTTGCCGCCGTGCTTGCGCAGCACCCGCTCGACATGCCGCCGCTCCAGCTCGGCCAGCGACATCGGCACGCCGCGCGGATCGGTGGCGCGCCGGCCCATCTCCGGTGGCAGGTGCTCCACGCCGAGCCGCTTGGCGCCGCGCGACACCAGCAGCGACCGCTCCAGCACGTTGCGCAGCTCGCGCACGTTGCCGGGCCAGCGATAGTCGAGCAGCCGCTCCAGCGCCTCGGCCCCGACCTCCTCCGGCGCGCCCGGCACCTGGCTCCGGAGCTCCCCGAAGAACCGGTTGAGTAGCGCCAGCCGGTCCTCCCGCGCCCGCTCCCGCAACGGCGGCAGGTGCAGCGGCATCACGTTGAGCCGGTAGAACAGGTCCTCGCGGAACCGGCCGTCGCGCGCCCGCTCCGCGACGTCGTGGTTCGTCGCCGCCACCAGCCGCACGTCCACGCGGATCTCGCGCGTGCCCCCCAGGCGCCGGAACGTCTTGGTCTCGATGGCCTTCAGCACCTTGGGCTGCAGCTCGAGCGCGAGATCGCCGATCTCGTCCAGGAACACGGTGCCCCGATCTGCGACCTCGAACAAGCCCTGCTTGCGCTCGCGCGCGTCGGTGAACGCGCCCTTCTCGTGGCCGAACAGCTCCGAATCCAGAAACGTCGCCGACAGGCCGGCGCAGTTGACGTCCACGAACGGATGATCGCGCCGCGCGGAGAGGTCGTGGAGCATCCGCGCGACCCAGCCCTTGCCCGAGCCGCTCTCCCCCGTGATGAGACAGGTGGTGCTCGGCGACTCGGACAGCATCCGCACCTGGCGCGCCAGCTCGCGCATCGCGGGCGACTCGCCCAGCAATGCCTCGGCGGCGCCGCCCGCCACCCCCGCCTGCCGGGCCCGCAGCAGCGCGTTCTGGCGCGCCAGGCTCACCTTGTCGCGCACCCGCGCCACGACGGCCGCGAGGTGCGGCATGTCCACCGGCTTGATGAGGAAGTTCTCGGCGCCCAGCTCCATCGCGCGCACGGCGGTCGGGACGTCGCCGTGGCCCGTCAGCATCACGACCGCGGCGTCCAGGCGGCGCAGCTGCTCGAGGAACGCGAGCCCGTCGCCGTCCGGCAGCACGAGGTCCAGCAGCACGACGTCGCTGCGCACCGCGGCATAGGTCGCGAGGCCGCCCTCGCCGCTGGCCTCGCGGAACACCTCGTAGCCCAGCGCCTCGAAGTAGTCGCCGACGGCCTTGAGGACGCCGGGATCGTCATCCACCAGCAGCAGGGCGCCGGCCATCAGCGCGCCAGCTCCGGTGAGCGCAAGAGCAGCTGCTCGGCGGCCTCGGCTTCAGCCTCACCGAACTGCGTGAGCCGGCCGTCCCTGAGCTCCTTGAGGACGGCGTCCAGCTCGAAGCGCTCGCGATAGGAGCGCGGCCCGGCCATCGCGGCGATCGCGGCCGCGGTGCCCAACCCGCGCGCCATTGCGGGAATGTCGTCGCCCACCAGACCTCCGGGGTACCCGCCGCCGTCCCAACGCTCGTGGTGCGCGGCCACGGCGGCGACGATCACGCGATCGGCCCCGAGCCGCTCGATCCAGCGGGCGCCGAGCGTGGGGTGCACGCGCACCAGGTGCTGGGCGGCGCGCGCCAAGGGGCCCTCGGCGTGCTGCTCGGTGACCGGAACCGCCAGCATGCCGACGTCGTGGACCCGCGCCGCGAGCGCGAGCAGCTCGGGGTTGAGGCCGAGCGGCTGCGCCAGCGCGACGGCGATCCGCGCGGTGCGCGAGCTGAAGCCCGCGCGGTACGGGTCGGCTTTCTCGAACGCGTTCACGATCTCGCCCACGACGAGCAGCGCGGGCCCCGCGGCGCGCCCGGTGGTCGCGGCCTCGACCGTGGCCCGAAGGCGCCGGAGCTCGAGCACGGCGCCGACCTCGTGCGCCAGCAGCTCGAGATCGAGCGGCTTGTGCACGTACCCGTCGGCGCCGCGGCGCAGGCCGTCCGCCGCCGCCCCCGTCTCGCCGTCGCCCGCCATCAGGATCACGGCCGGCGGGTCCACCAGGCGCAACGCCAGATCCAGCAGCTCGAGCCCGGTCCGCCCCGGGATCTGGACGTCACACAGCACGAGATCGTGCGCGCCGGTGGAGAGCAGCGCCTCGGCGTCCCGGCCCGAGTGGGCCACGGCGCACAGCGCGCCGCCCTTCTCGAGTCGCCCCACGACGGCCGCCGCGATCGCGGGCTCGCTCTCCACGACCAGCACGCGGTGCCCGGCGAGGGGCGGCAGCATCGCGCTCAACCTACGACCCCCCCGTGGCGGGCGCGAGGATGGACAGCCCGCCCGGCACGACCTCGATCGCCACCGGCGCGCGGCCGCAGGCCTCGCCGTCGGCCTGCACGGGCAGGTCCTTGTCGGCGGTGATCCGCACCCGCCGCGCGCGCAGGTAGGTCACCCCGGGATCCACGTCGCCCGCCCGGAGCAGCAGGCGCCACGCGACGCGCGCGGCGGCCGGGAACGAATGGGCATCAAGGACCACGACGTTCAGGATGCCGTCGTCGGGCTCGATGCCGCGGCCCGCCAGGGGCAGCACGCCCGGGATCAGCTCGCGGCAGTTGGCGATCAGCACCGTGGCCGCGGGCGCGTCGAGCGTCAGGTGGTCGGTCTCGATGTGCAGGTTGGCGCGCGTGATCGTGGTCGCCAGCCCGACCGCCGTCGCGACGTACGCACCCACGCCCCAGGCCCGCTTGTTGGGCTGCGGCGTGCGGTGCATCAGCTCGGCGTCGAACCCCATGCCCGCGGCCACCGCGAAGTAGCGCACGCCGGCGCTCGTCTCCAGCCGTCCCACGTCGATCCTGCGCACGTGCTGCCTGAGAATCACGTCGGCCGCCGCGCGCGGCGAGCGCCGCAGGCGCAGGTTGCCCGCGAGCAGGTTGCCGGTGCCCGCCGGCAGCAGCCCCAGCGGGCGGTCCGTGTTCACCAGCGCGGCCGCCACCTCCATCACCGTGCCGTCGCCGCCGTGCGCGATCAGGATCTCGATGCCGTCCGCGACCGCGGCGCGCGCGAGCCGCTCGGCGTGCCCCGACGCGGTGGTGCGCACCACCTCGACCGCGAGCCCGCCCTCGGTGAGCCGGCGCCGCGCCTCGTCGAGCGCCCGCTCGTCGGATCGCGCCGCCATCGGGTTGGTGATGATGAGCGCCTGCGTCACCGCACGCCCCCGAGCGTCCAGAACAGGTCGAACCCGATCTGGTAGCGCGCCGCGGCGTTCTCCAGCGCGCCCCCGCCGGCGCGGCACTCCCGCACCACCGGCTCGACGCTCGCCTGGGTCGCGAACTGGTCGCTGAGCCGGTACTCCAGGCTCACGCCCACGGCCTGCGACTTCTGCACCTCGCACAGACCCGCGTTGAGCAGCACGAAGGTGCGCGAGCCCACCTGGACGCCGGCCTCGATGGTCGCGCCGGCGAGGATGTTCTCGCCCTGCCCGGGCCGGACCGTGAGCACGTCGAGCGGCAGGCCGATGCCGCCCACCAGCGCCTGCCCCAGCTCGGACCCCACGTTGCGGGCGATGAGGCTGGGCGCGTCCCGGATCGGGTCGAAGGCGCCGCCGCGGCCGGCGCCGCCGCTCGACGCGGACGCGACCAGCTGGCCGAACATCAGGTACGACACCAGCTCCGTCTCCGAGAGCGGCGGGCGCTCGTCGCTTTCCAGGCGGAGCCGCGGCGCGAGCAGCGTACCCCCGATGATGGCGCGCACCGTGAGGCTGCCCTGATCCCGCCGGCGCACCACGTGCTCCGCCGCGATGTCCATGTCGGGGTCGAAGTCCGACGTGCCGTAGAACCGCACCGTCCCGCGCGTGACGCGGAACTCGCGCGACGCGGCGTTCAGGAACGTGAGCCGGTAGCTCCCGCGCACCGCGCGCATCGTGCCGTCGAGACGGTAGCGCGGCAGGCCGAACTCGATGTCCTTGGACACCGAGAACTCGCCCGCGAGCTGGATGTTCGCCTCGTTGGAGCGCAGCCACACGTCGGGCCCCATGGCGACGTGCAGGTCGCGGATCCGCAGGCTGTCGAGGAACACGGTCTGGAGGTCGGGCCCCAGGCCGGCCGCGTTGGCGAGCGTCGAGTCCACGATGGCGCGGAACTCGGGGTCGTCGAGGTTCACCACCCGTTTTTCCACGAGGTCGGCGAAGCGCAGGTAGCCCTCGTCCACGACCAGGCGGCCCGAATCGAGCTCGGCGCCGTTCCACGGACCCCGCAGCCGGAACTGGCCGGAGCCGGTGAAACTGCCGAAGCTGCGGATCGCGAAGGCGTGGAACCGCCGGGCCTGCAGCGCGAGATCGAGCACCACGGCATTCGAGCGCGCACGGGTCCCGACCATGAGCGACGGGACGAACACCCGCCCGGTGGCCGTGAGCGTCCCTTCGCCGCCGCGCAGGCTCAGCCGTTCCACGCGGATCGAATCCCTGGCCAGCTCGAGACGGGCGTTGATGTCCCGGTAGCGCACGCCGAGGGCCGGTACGCTCACGGCGGCGTTGCGCAACTCGGCGAAGCCGGCCAGCCGCGGGGTCTCCCAGGTGCCGCCGAACGCCAGGTTGAACGAGATCACGCCACGCGGCTCGCGGATGGTGCGCGTCACGGCCGAGAACAGCGCGAGGTCGGTCGAGTCGGCACGCGCGGCAAGGGTGAGGGTGCCGGGCAGCTGACGCCGCGCGACGCCGGTGAGCGCGAGATCGAGCGGCAGCGAGCCGGCAAGCGAGATGGCCCGGACGCTGTCGCGCCACAGGCCGCCCTTGAGGGTGAGGCGCCGGTCCTGGTAGGACGCGAGCACCTGGATCTCCGGTGCGCGGTACTCGCCGAACCGCCCGTTGCTGACGTAGACCTGCCCTTCCATCGCCGGGGTGGCGGCGGTCCCCGCGACCCGCGCGGTGAGGTCGAGCGCGCCTTCGATCCCGGCGGTGTCGCGGCCCGCGAGCGCGAACAGGTCCTTGAGCGGGACGCCGCCCGCCATCACCACGAAGTCGGCCGGGCCGTCGCGGGGCAGCGCGCCATGGGCGACGAGGCGGCCCGCGCCCTGGACGTTGCGCAGACTGAGCAAGTCCACTCCGATCGTATCGGGCGTGACGGCGATCGTGGCCGGCCGCTCCAGCGCCCACGTGCCGATGGGGAGGTCGAGGTCGAGCGTGTCGAGCCGCACCCGCCGGCTGGTGCTGTCGCGCCAGACCGCGAGCGCCGCCCGCACCGCCGACGCCGCGCCGAACCCGGTCCGCCCGCTGATGCGCAGGCTGTCCAGCACGCCCTCGACCTCACCGCGCACCGGCGCGTACACCACGCCCATGGCGCCGACGGAATCGGCGTACAGGCTCACCCGCATCACCACCTCGTCGCCGGCGCGCGCCGCGAACCCCTCGACCTCGGAGCCGTGCACCGCGACGCCTGCGGCCTCCGCGTGCGTGAGGACCAGCGCGCCTTCGGCTTCCCAGGCCGTCCACGTCCCGATGACCCGCCCGGTGATCCGTCCCCGGCCCTCGAGCGCGACGGCACCCGTGTCGCCGCTCGCGCGCACCCCGTAGCGGAGCACGGGCACGAGCAGCGCGAGCGTGTCGAAGTGCGCGACCGCGGTGATCTGGCCGATCGGCGAACCCTCGAATCCCAGCGCGCCCGCGGCGACGAGGGAGCCTCCGCGGCTCTCGAGGCGCAGTGAATCGAGGAGGAACCGCTCAGGCGTCATCCTGACGCCCGCCGCACCGTGCACTTGCACGCCTTCGACGAAGCTCGGCGAGAGCGTCACGATCGCGGAGACGGCGGGCGTCGCCGCCGTGTCGCGGCGGGGCATCGCGACGTCGGCGCGCCACGTGCCCGCCAGCCGCGTCGTCGGCGCCGTGGCGAAATGGCGGCGCACGTCGAGCGAGTCGAACTGCCCGTCGCCCGTCACGCGGACCGCGGTGTCGGCGACCCGCACGGCGCCGTCCCCGCTCAGACCGCCCCAGGCCCCGGCGAGGTCCAGGTAGTACGCCAACGAGTCGAAGGTGCCGCCGATCTGGACGCGACCGGTCGCGAGGCCGCGCAGCGGCAGCTCCGGGTAGCCGGCCCGCAAGGCGTCGAACGACAGCGAATCGGCCGCGAGCGTCGCGGTCAGCGTGGGCGACGGGGACCCGCGCCTGACGTCCAGTGTGCCGGCGAGCCGGGTCGTCGCGCCGGCGACGCCGGCGTGCACCAGAGCGCCCGCGAACGACCCCGTGTCGGCCGCGTACGTCGCGTGCCCCGTCAGCTCCAGCCGGCCGTCGAGCCTCAAGCCCGGCTCGAAGCGCCGCAGCGTCGGCAGGCCCACGCTCGAGCGGACAATGTCCAGCGCGGGGATCCGGAACGGCTCGCGGTCCAGGCCCAGCCGCCCCCGCGCCGCGACGCTGCTCGTCACGACGGGCCGGGCGTCCTCGTCGGTCCACGCGACCTCGACGCTCACCCCAAGGTCCGCCAGCGCGCCGTCGGCGCGGACGTCGCCCCGCACCAGCCCGCGCGCGGGGACGGTGTCCATCACCACTCCGAGCAGCGCGAGATCGAGGGGCTCGAGCCGCGCCCTGAGGCCGCGCACGGCCACCGCGCCGGTGGAGCTCCGCGTCACCCGTCCCGCCGCGCTCAGCGACGACCGTCCGCTGGTCAGGCTCAGCTCGCGCAGCTCGTACGCCTGGGCCCCATTCGGCAGCCACCGCACTTCGGCGCTCAGCTGCCCGCCGCCCTCGCGCGGGACCCGCGGCGCCAGCCCGCGGAACGCCGCGAACGCGAACCGCCGCGCCTGCACGGTGGCGTGCACTACGGGGTGCTCCCCGCCCCAGGCCGCACGGCCGGCCAGCGACAACCGCGTGGCGGGCAGCCGCACCCGGTCGAGCCGGAATCGCACGCTGTCGCCGTCGAGGCTGATCGTACCGGCCGCGCCCTCGAGCGTCACCGCCGGGGAATCCAGGCGCAGCGCCGCCTGCCGGATCGCGGCTTCGATCGCGGTGGAGTCCGGATGCGATGCCCGCAGCCGGTCCAGCTCGAGGTGCACGCCCGTCATCGTCCACGACACCGGCCGGTCCGGCCGCCACGGCCTGACCATGATCGTGCCGTCGGCGAGCACGAGGTCGCGCAACACGACGAGCGGCCGGGGGCCACCGGGCCCGCTGTCGGGCTCCGTCAGCCGCAGCAGTCGCTCGATGTTCCAGCGCCCGGTCGAGTCCTGGACCAGGAGCAGCGCCGGCCGCGCGATGGTGATGCCGGACAGCACGATGCGGCCCCGAAGCAGGTCGGGGATCGCGTAGCCGACCCGCATGTGTTCGATGCGCAGCACGCCGGTGCCGTCCCCCATGGCGAGCTCGACGTCGCGGGCGACCACGCCGCGCCACAGCGCACCGGAGATCTCCCCGATGCGTACCCGGCCGTCCACCGAGCGCGCGAGGGTGCGCAGGATCCAGTCGCGCAGCAACGCGTGCCCCGGCGCCGTGGCCAGCACGACCACGGCCGCCGCGGCCACGGTGAGGACGAGCGCGGCCACCACCCCGCCCGCGATGAGGAACACCCGGCGCCTCAGAACGCCTGCCCCACGCTGAAGTGCCACATCAGCCGGTCCCCGAGGCCGGTGCCGCGCGGTGGGCCGGCGTAGGCGCCGGAGATCAGGTTCAACTGGTTTCCCACCACCCGGTACAGACGCCCGGGCGTGTTCGGGTAGCGATTGTAGGCGACGTCGAGCCGCATCGGGCCGAGCGGGGTGGCGATGCGCAGCCCCATGCCGGGCGTCACCCGGACCCCCGACGGGGCGAGGCCGCCGGGCGTGTCCTCCCACAACTGGCCGGCGTCCACGAACAGCGAGAAACCGAACCGTCGCGGCAGGATGGGCGACGGTGCCCGCAGCTCGACGTTGGCGAGTGCGATGCCGTTGCTGCCGAGTGCCGAGCTCCGCACAGTGGTGTCCTGCTGGCCCGGACCCGTGATGGTGTCGATCACGTAGGCGATCGGGCCCATCGCGTTGCGGCCGAAGCCACGCACCGACGTCGGGCCGCCGGCGTAGAACCGCTCGCTGGGCGGGATGAAGCGGATCGTGGTGGCCTGCCCCGCGCTGTCGCGCACGGTCACGTCGCCCGCGCGCACCGCGCCGCCGCGCACCCGGAACGCCGCGACCCAGCCGCGTCCCAGGCTCCGGTACCACGCGGCCTCGGCGAGCACCTTGGTGAACGCCACCTCGGAGCCGAACGCGGGCTGCGCGCTCGCGACCTGCGCGCTGTAGACGCGGCCCTGTGACGGGTCGAGCGGCGAGTTGGTGCGCGCGTCGGAGACCGACAGCGAGAGCGTCGCCTGGCGGCGGTACTCCTCGAGCTGCCTGATGGTCTGGGCGTCGCACTGGTCGAACGCGATGCAGAACGTCGCGTCGTCGGCGCGGGTGCGGCGCCGCTCGAGCCGGTACGCGAGCGTCAGCGGCACGCGGCCCACGGGCACGCCCATCGACACCACACCGCCCGTGGCGACCCGCTCGTACGCGTTGAATTCGCTCGACCGCTCCGCGAACAGCGACACCGAGACCGACAGCCGCCGGCCCAGCAGCGCCGGCTGGGTGATCGTCATGTCATTGAAGAAGTTGATTCGGTCCGAGAACCGGTCGCCGGCGAGCGCGGCGCAGAGGCTGTTCTTGAGACCCCACGCGAACGGATCGGCCGCGCCGATCTTCGAGACGCGGCTCGTCACCTCGAGCCGCCGCGCCCCGCCGGTGAAATTGGCCCAGGTGAAGGTCGCCGACGTGCGGCCGCAGTCCACCGTCCCGTAGCCCGCCCCGGCGCGCAACCGGGCGCGGGGCGCGTCGGCGATCTGGACGCTGACCCGCACCAGAGAGTCCACACCCCCCACCAGCGGCGAGTCGGCGTGCACCCCGACGCTGGCGTAGCGGAACAGGTCGCTGCGGTACAGCGCCAGCTGGCCCTCGAGCAGCCGCCGCTGGCTGAACTCGTCACCTTCCTTCACGCCGAGTGCCCGCCGAATGGTCCGGCTGGTCACGTTGCGCGAGCCTGCGATCGACACCGCGCCCACCCGCGCGTGCGCCCCCGGCACCACCTCGAACTCCGCGCGAGCGAGGCGCGTCACCCGATCCACGGTGTAGCTGCGGAAGATCTCCGGAAACGGATAGCCGCGGTCGCGCAGGGCCGCGGCGATGGTGTCGGCCGAGTAGTCGAAGGCGAAGCGGTTGAAGGGCCGCCCCTCCCGGAGCGGAAGCCGCCGAACCAGGCGCGCAGGCGGCATGATCGAATCCACGCCGATCACGACCACCGAGTCCAGGATGACCGGCGGACCCTCGACGATCCGGAACGTGACCCGGACCGACCCCCCGGACGCCCCCGATCCCCCCGACCCCCCCGAGCCCCCCGTGCGGCGGACCACCGTGTCCACCCGGGCCTCGAAGTAGCCAAACCGCCGATACAGGAGCTGGACCCGGAGGACGTCGCGGCGGAACTCGGCCTCGTCGAAGGGCTGCCGTTCGCCGCCGCCGAACATGGTGAACAGGAAGAATCCGCGTGGGCCGCTGGTACTGATTGAAATGCCCAACGTATAGTCATCAACGGCCCGGTTGCCCTCGAACGACACCTTCGCGACGGTGCGTTCGCGCTCCAGCGGCTCCTGCGCGACGAGCCGGCCCGCGGAAAGCGCGGCGAGGACGAGCACGGCTTCCGCGGGTCGGCTCACTGTATGACTTTCGTACACCTTGCGCAGCCTGTCAACCGCTTGCCAATGTTCGACATATGGTGCGTCGGGTCCTCACGGGATTGGTGGCCTGCTCGCTCGCGCTCGCGGCGGCCGCGTCCGCTCAGGCGGCGCCCGAGCGCGCGGTGCGCCGCGCGTCCGCCCGGAGCCCGCTGGCCATGCGCCTGGACGCCATGCTGGACTCCACGCCGTTCGACCGCGCGTTGTGGGGCATCGCGATCGCCGACCCCAGCGGCCGGATCGTGTTCGAGCGCAACGGTCAGCGCCTGTTCCAGCCCGCGAGCAACGCCAAGCTGGTCGTGAGCGCGGTCGCGGCCGCCCTGCTGCCACCCGATTTCCGGTTCCGGACCAGTGTCTACGCGGCCGTCCCCATCGCGGATGGCGTGCTGCACGGCGACCTGGTGCTGTACGGCCGGGGCGACCCGACGCTCTCCGACCGGTACTACCCGACCCGGTTCGGCGCGTTCGAGGCGCTGGCCGACCAGCTGCGCGCGCGCGGCCTGTCGCGGGTCGAGGGCGACCTCATCGCCGACGCGTCGTACTTCGACAGCACGACGACCCACCCGTCGTGGGAGGCCTACGACCTCAACTGGTGGTACGGCGCCAGCGTCACCGCGCTCGGCTTCAACGACAACGCGGTGGACTTCTCCATCACGCCCGGCGTGGTGGGCGCGCCGCCGATCATCACCCTCGAGCCGGACCTCGGCCTGGTGCGGTTCACGAACCGCGCGCGCACCGTGGGCTTCGACCAGCCGCGCACCCTGGACTTCCGGCGACGCCCCGGCACGAACGATGTGTGGGCCGAAGGCGACGTGCCGGTGGACGCGCGGCCGTGGACCGAGAACTTCGCGGTGCTCGACGCGCCGGCCTGGACCGCCGCGGCGTTTCGCCGCGCGCTGCAGGGCCGCGGCATCACCGTGACGGGGGCCGTGCGGGTCGTGTACGACCCCGAGGCCACCGTAGCGGCGCGGCAGTCAGGGGGCGGCGCGCTGGCCGAGGTGCGGTCGCGGCGCCTGGCGGACATCATCCGGCCGATCCTCGAGACGAGCCACAACTGGTACGCCGAGATGCTGCTCAAGACGCTCGGCCGCGAGCTGGGGCGCGGGGGCAGCTGGGAGGCGGGCCTCGAGGTCGAGCGCCGGTTCCTGATCGATTCGTTGCGGGTGGATTCGACGATGTTCCGGTTCGCCGACGCGAGCGGCCTGTCGCACTGGAACCTCGTGGCGCCGCGGGCGTTCGTGCAGCTGCTCGCGGCGATGCGCGATCACCCGCGCTTCGAGGCCTTCCGCGACGCGCTCCCGGTGGCCGGGGTGCGCGGCACCCTGCGGGCGCGGTTCCGCGGCACGGGGCTCACCGGCCGGGTGCGCGCCAAGACCGGCTCGATCGCAAACACCAACACGCTGTCGGGCTACGTGGAGACGGCGTCGGGCGTGTGGACCTTCTCGATCCAGCTCAACAACCACGCGGCGAGCAACCGCGAGGCGCTCCGGCGGATCGACGACATCGTGACCGCGTTCGCACGGTAGGAGTGTCGTGCAGCCGGCCATTCAGGTGGCGGGCGACCCCACTGGAGGGGGCCCAATCGGTAACACCAGGACGAACCCGTCACTCTGGCCCGGTTCTTATCGGCTCATGGTCTAGAGGGTGATCTCACCACCTCTGCGACAATTCGGGTTCGCATACCGGCCTCGCCGATGGGGCCGGACTCTGACACGCTGGCTTCAAGCCGGTAGTCCAGAAGGCGGGAAGATACCGTATCAAATCGCACCTCTCCGGTCATTCTCATGATCCAGGCGCCACCGGTCTCACTGGCCGACACCGCGTTGAGCGAGATGACGGCGATGGCACCCTCCATCCGCTCTAGGCGAAACATGGTTCGGGTCGTCGAGCCATGGACTCGACCGGGACTCGACAGGTCCGTGGAATCGCTCCAGCTCGTGCCCACGGAAACTGGGGTCTCGGGGAAGACAAGCAACATGGGGCCACCGGCTGAAACGCCCTGGGGCCTCGGTTCCACGTCGCCGATTCCATCCCGAGGGAATCCCGCCACCGCTCGTGTCGACACGGTTCTCCCACGCGGAGTAATAACGACCTCAGTAGCCGCGCCCCGAAGCAGCGTGCCGGCGTCCATCGCGAGCGAAGCCTCGTCCGGCATGGACGGGAACTCGGCGATCACCGAATCAATGACCTCTAAGTAGGTGATGCGGTCGTCCGCCACCGTCGAGACGGTACGCGTTTCGAGAGTCGTCGTTCGAATCGTTGGAAGGGAGGCATCTGCGCCGACACTCCTGTCCCCGCCGACGACCCATGTCTCAGCAACGACCCGATAGCGCACAACTTGCCCGGATGGAGGATTGAACCGTAGCAGGGTCTGGGCGGTCATCGGCGACGCCCCAACAAGCGCAGGCAGCACGAGAATGATGGGGAGGTGGCCTAGGTGCCGCCAGTACATGACGTGTGTTCTCCTCCTGGAAACGCCCGCCGGTTTCAGTCGGCTTGGAGGTCCTTCGGAAACCGAGCCGGCGAGTTGATCGTTGCACGGGTGCTACTCGGGCTGGCAGGACTCGTGGCATCGGCACGTCGCGACGCGCACCAATCGAGGCCTCCCCCCGGGACAGCAGGCCCTGCCGGCTAGGCTCGCGGCACCTGCCATCAGTCGCGACTGCTTTTCCGCTCCTGCTGCCGGCGCAGTAGCGATTCGCGCTACCCGGCCGTGGCGCCCGCGAACACCCCCTCCATGTTCGAGGAGTGCCCCGGGAAGGCCTTCTTGCTGGGATAGATGGCGTGCACCGCGTTGTTCACCGCGGTGCAGACCTCGCCATAGCCCGTCGCGATCAGCTTGAGCTTGCCCGGATAGGTGACGATGTCGCCGGCCGCGAAGATGCCCGCGACGTTCGTCTCCATCAGCTGGTTCACGACGATCTCCTCCTTCTCGAGCGTCAATCCCCAGTTGGCGATGTCGCCGAGGTTCGACACGAACCCGAGCAGCGGGATGATCGCGTCCAGCGCCAACCGCTCCTCCTGTTTCGTCTTGGTCTGGTGGATGGTCGCCCCGGCGACCCGCCCGCCCTCGCCGTGAATCGCCTTCACTTCCCAGAAGGTGCGCAGCTCCATCCTTCCGTCGGCGCACAGCCGGTTGACCTGGTCGATGGTGGCCTGGTGCGCGCGGAACCCGTCGCGGCGGTGGATCATCACGATGCTCTTCGCGACGCCCTGCAGGTTCACCGCCCAGTCGAACGCCGAGTCGCCGCCGCCCACCAGCAGCACGCGCTGGCCGCGGAACGCCGTGGGGTCGATCACCTTGTCGAACAGGCCGTTGCCGAGCCACGCGTCGTAGTCGTCGAGCGGCAGCTTGCGCGGGCTGAAGGCCCCGATGCCCGCCGCCACGACGATCGCGCGCGTGGCGTACTCGGCGAGGGGCGTCCGGAGCAGGAAGATGGCCTTGCCGTCGGCGTCGGTGTCGCGCCGGAGCCCGATCACCTCCTGCGCCAGCTGAACGTCGGGCTTGAACTGCAGGCCCTGCGCCACGCACGCCTTGACGAAGTCCTTGCCGAGCGCCTTCGGAATGCCGCCGACGTCGAAGATGTACTTCTCGGGATAGAGCGCGGTGACCTGGCCGCCGAGCTCCGGCAGCGCGTCGATCAGCCGGCACGAGGCGCCGCGCATGCCGGCGTAGAAGGCGCCGAACAGGCCGACCGGCCCGGCGCCGATGAGGGTGATGTCGCGGACGTCGCTCGTACTCACCTCTGCTCCGGCTGCGGGTCCCGCGAATGCTAGGGGATCGGGCGTGCGGGGGCCAGTCGCGTGGCGGTCACGCGCCGCCGCCGGTACATTCGCGGCCCATGGCGCGCCGCGCAGCCTGCCTCGCCCTGTTCGCGTTCTGCACCGCGCTCGCCGCGCGTCCGCTCTCGGCGCAGTGCCCCGACGGCACGCCACCCCCGTGCCGCGCCGCGCGCGGGACCAATCCGGCGGTCGACGCGAACGTGCTCGCCGTGCTGCCGTTCCGGACCACCGGCCCCTCGGCCGACGTGGACTGGCTGCGCGAAGGCATCGTCGACCTCCTGAAGTCGGCGCTCGACGGCGTGGGCGACTGGCGCGTCGCGGATCCGCGCGTGCTGCTGGCCCGGGTGCGAACCGGCGACCCGGCGGCCGGGGTCCCCGGCGCGGTGCGAGTCGCGCGCTCGGTTGGCGCGGCGCAAATGGTGGTCGGCAGCGCGGTCGCCGTGGGGGCGCAGCTGCGGCTCCAGGCCGAGCTGTACGACGTGCGGCAGGGCCGGCGGCTGCATGCCGTCCAGGCGCGCGGCACGCTGGCGGACCCGGGGCCGGCCGTGGACAGTCTGGCGGTCGGCCTGTCCCGGTTCCGGATCCAGCAACGCGGCTCCCCCGGCGGCGCGCGATTGGCGCGCGAGTTCCTTCCGGCGTCACCCGAGGGCCTGCGGGCCTACCTGGCCGCCGAACGGCTGGCCCGGGCAAGCGAGTGGGGGCCCGCCGTGGACAGCTTGCTGCGGGTCATCGCGCTCGACTCGAGCTTCGGGCCGGCCTACCACCGCCTCTACATCATCAATCAGTTCACGGGTGCCGCCGGCGCGCGCGGTTGGAGCAACGAGCGCCTCATCAGGCTGGGGCTGCGCTTCGCCGAACGCCTGTCGCCGCGCCAGCGCGACATGCTCCTGCCCGCCGACGCGATGTACCAGGGTCAGCGCAGCGAAGCGCTGGCGCGCACCGAAGCCCTCGGAGGGACCTATCCGGACGATGCCGAGGCGGCGTACATGCACGGCGAAGGGTACTACCACTTCGGCCTCAACCTCGGAGAGCCCCCCGAGCGCGCCCTCACGGCGTTCGAGCGCGGCATCCGCCTCGACCCGGACCTGTTCGAGAACTACATCCACGCGATCGAGCTGAGTAATCAAGCCGGCGACAGCGCGCGCGCCTGGTCGCTCCTCGTGCAGGCGCGCCAACGGTTTCCTCGCGACCTCGTCTTCATCGCACTCGAGACGACGTGGCGCGTCCAGCGCGGCGAGAACCTCGACGCGTTGTTGGCCCGCCTTGACCAGGACCCGGAGTCCAGGGGCGACAACCGTGCCTTCCTGACGCAGTTTGCGCTGCGCCTGTTCGCCCACCGGCCGGCCACGGCCTTCGGGCTCGCCGACACCCTCGAGACGCTGCTGCTGCGCGCCAGCCCGCGGAGCGAGCGCGTCCTCCGGCTGCTGAGCCGGAGCCAGATCCGCGTGACGCAGGGACGCTACCGAGAGGCGTGGGCCGACGTGGGGGAAGCGATCGCCCTGGATCCCGAATGGATGGTGCACGCCGTGGGCTTCGCGCTGCGCACGGGGACCCGCCGGCCGGAAGCCGAAGCCATGCTGCGGCAGATCGGCATTCCGCGTTCTCTCCCCGTGGCCCTGGTGCGGTCCGGATGGGCAGCTTGGGCGGGCGACAGCCTGGCCCTCGCCGTGTTCGAGCGCAGCATCCAGAGCGCGCTGCCGGAGCACGAGGCCTATGCTCGGGCGCTCCGATCGGGCTACCGCGGGGTGCTGGCATTGCGGCGCGGCGATTCGGCCGGCGCGCGCGAGTTGCTCCACCGCGGCATATCCGTGAAGCCGTACGAGTTCGGCCGGAGCTGCATGGACTACCTGTGCCCGAACGGGACCTTCGCCCTGCTGCTGGCGCGACTCGAGCTGGCCGCCGGCCGGCTCGACGCCGCGCGGGCGGCGACGCTCGACGCTTACCCCGCGCTCCTGGGTGGGAGCTGGATCGCCGAAGCCGAGGAGGTGCGGGCCGAGATCGCGATCCGGCAGGATCGCCCGGCGGAGGCGCGACGCGCCCTGGAATCGTTCATCGCCCTGTGGCGGCGCGCGGACCCCGAGCTGCAGCCGCGGGTGACGGCCGCGCGGGCGGCGCTGGCGCGGCTCGAAGGCCGTTAGCCGGGCGCCGCCGCGAGGTCGTCGCCGAACCGGCGGTGCACCTGCGCGACGCCGGTGCGCTCCACCACCTCGGCCAGGTTCGCGGCGCGGATCTGCCCGCACGCGAGGATCTCGATCCGCCCCGCCGCCCGCTCGACCAGCGCCCGGATCCGCTCGGCCCCCTCGAGCGCCGTCGCCGCACCACCGCTCGTGAGCACCCGCGTCACCCCCACCCGACCAGTGCCTCAAGCGCGGCGAACGGATCGGGCGCGGCATCGAACGCGCGATGGAACACGACGTCGCGACCGGCGGCCATCTCGACGAAGCCCCGCGCCGCGACCTCGTCCACCGAGCCGTCGCCCAGGAGCGGACCCACCACCATGCCGTCGCTCCCCGCCGCCAGAGCGTCCTCGGCGAATGAGCGCATCCGCGCCAGCTCGTCGGCGTCGTAGTGGAAGTCGCCGGCGCGCGGCCGGATCATCGTCACGAAGGGAACGCGGAGCTTCGTGTGGGCCTCGCGCACCCACCCGATCGTCGGGCTCAGGCCGTCGAGGTCGAGCCGCGCGCACAGCTCGAGACGCCCCGCCCCGGCAGCCTCGGCAGCCACCGCCTGCTCCATCGATTCGCAGGCGACTTCGAGCAGGATTCGGGCTGTAGCCATCGCGCGAGCCGCAAGATACCTTGCGCCGCGTGAAGATCTACACGAAGACCGGCGACGGCGGCGAGACGTCGCTGATGGGCGGCGGGCGCGTTCCGAAGGACCACGCGCGGGTCGCGGCCTACGGCGACGTGGACGAGACGAACGCCGCGATCGGCCTCGCGCTGACCACCGAGCCCCGCGACCTGTTCGTACCGCTGCTCAACGACATCCAGCGTGACTTGTTCACGATCGGCGGCGCGCTCGCCACGCCCGAGCCGGACCGCCTCAAGGCGGCCCAGCGCGACAAGGTGGCCCTGGCCACCGAGCGCGTCCCCGCGCTCGAGCGCGCCATCGACGAGGCCGCCGCCGGCCTGCCGGCGCTCACGGCCTTCGTGCTGCCGGGCGGCACGCCCAAGGCCGCCGCCCTGCACTATGCCCGCACCGTGTGCCGCCGCGCCGAGCGCGCGGTGGTCCACCTCGCGCACGCCGAGCCCGTGGGCGACGAGATCGTCGTCTACCTCAACCGGCTCTCCGACCTGCTGTTCACGCTGGCGCGGGCGGCGAATCAACGGGCGGGCATCCCCGACGTAACGTGGTAGGGAAGACGGTCTCGGCTGGCGGGTACGACGTCCACGTGGGGCGCGGACTCCTGGAGCAGTTGCCCGCCATCCTGCGCGAGCGATGCCCCGCGCATGCGTATGCCGTGGTCGCCGACCACAAGGTGGCCGAGCTGCACGGCGCGCGGCTGACGCGCGGGCTGCGCAAGGCGGGCCTCGAGGTCAGGCTGTTCGAGTTTCCCGCCGGCGAGTGGAACAAGACCCGCGAGCTGTGGAGCGAGCTCACCGACCGGATGCTGGCGGCGGGCATCGGCCGCGACGGCGCGGTGATCGCGTTCGGCGGCGGTGTGGCCGGTGACCTCGGCGGGTTCGTCGCGGCCACCTACCTGCGCGGGATCCCCGTCGTCCAGGTCCCCACGACCCTGCTGGCCATGATCGACGCGTCGGTGGGCGGAAAAACGGCCGTGGACCTGCCGGCCGGCAAGAACCTCGTGGGCGCGTTCCACCCGCCGCGCGCGGTCGTCGCGGACGTGGACTTGCTCGCCACGCTGCCGCGCGCCCAGCTCGCCGCCGGCATGGCCGAGGCCCTCAAGCACGGCGCGATCGCCGATGCCGCGTACTTCGGTACGCTCGCCGACGCCGGGCCGGTGCTGGCGAAGGACGGCGACGTGCTCGAGCGGCTGGTCGCCCGCAGCATCGAGATCAAGGCCGCGATCGTGCGGCGCGACGAGCGGGAGGCCGGCGAGCGGCAGACGCTCAACTTCGGCCACACCGTCGGCCATGCGCTCGAGGCCGCCGCCGGCTACGGCCTGCTGCACGGGGAAGCCGTCGCGATCGGGATGGCGGTCGAGACGGACATGGCCGAGACGCTCGGTCTGGCCGCGCGCGGCGTGCAGACCGCGCTGAGGCAGGCGCTCGAGCGCTATGGACTTCCGACGCGCATCGGCGCGGACGCGCCGACCGACGCGCTGCTCGAGCGCATGGCCCGCGACAAGAAAGTGCGGGCCCGCACGTTGCGCTTCGCGCTGCCGGCGCGCATCGGCGCGATGGCGCGCGCGACGGATGGCGCCTGGACCATCGCGGTCAGCGAGGAAGTGATTCGACAGGCACTCGACAGCAACCGCTGAGCGCCGCGAGGCTGGCGTCGCGTAAGTGATTGCTATCACACAACTTCGGCGATTTCCATCGGCGTCTGGCGATGTGGAAATGTTGGTCCAGGTTGGCAACGCTTCTGGCGAGAACAACTTAGTGATGTTGATAACTTTTTCCACTTGACACCGCGTTTTCCTCTTTCCTAGTATCGCAACGCTCGCTTTTCGAGCCCGGTGCCGCGCACCGGTGCCTCTCGCAGGTCCAGAGCGACAATTCGGCGGTTGCGAAAGGAACAGCCAATGCGGCGTGCGCCAAGCACCAAGGCCAAAGGCTTCTTCCGGCAGACGGCCTCGGGCTCGTTCGATCAGTACCTCCAGGATATCCAGAAGCTCCCGCTGATTCAGGATCCGGCCGAAGAAAAGCGATTGGCGCGGCTCGCGCAGAAGGGCGACACGGCGGCCGCGGAGCGACTGGTGACGGCGAACCTGCGCTTCGTGATCTCCTACGTGAAGAAGTACCAGGGCCATGGGCTGGACCTCTCCGAGCTGGTCGCGATCGGCAACGAGGGCCTCCTCAAGGCGGTGCGCAAGTTCGATCCCGACCAGGGCGTGAAGTTCATCTCCTACGCGGTGTGGTGGGTTCGGCAGGCGGTGCTCAAGGCGCTGGCGGAACAGACGCGGAGCGTCCGGATCCCGCTGAACCAGAACGCGCATCTCATCAAGATGTCCCGCACCGAGATGGTGCTCGCCCAGGAGCTGGGCCGCGAGCCCACCGACAACGAGGTGGCGCGGGCCCTGGGCGATTCGGTCGAGAACGTGCGCACCGCGCGCCGGATGACCTCGACCGAGGTGTCGCTCGACGCGCCCGTGGACCGCACGGACCGCGATGCCGCCACGCTGGGCGAGCGGTTCGCCGGCGTCGAGGCGGGCGAGATCGAGGAGCACACCGACGCCAACCTGATGCGCGGGTTCATCGACCGCATCTTCACGCAGTACCTCACGCCGCGCGAGCGGAAGATCCTCTACCTCTATTACGGCCTCGAGCAGGGCTCCGAAGCGATGACCCTCGAGAAAATCGGCGCGCTGATGGGCGTGACCCGAGAGCGCATCCGCCAGATTCGCGAGCGCGCCTTCGAGAAGCTGCGCGAATGCCCCGAGGGGGCAGCGTTGCTGAGGTTTTGGAACGCGGCCTGATAAGAGGGCGGGGCACAGCGGCACAGGGGCACAGCGGCACAGAAAGACACGACCAAACGGGCCGTCGCGACATCGCGGCGGCCCGTTGCCGTTGTGCTTCTTCCGTGCCCCTGTGCCCCCGTGCCGCCGTGCCCGCCTTTAGGGTCTTGCCCTCGGTAGCCCCGCCGGAGCGGCCCCCCCACGCCGGACGGGATTCGCCTGGCACTGCGGCAGCTGCGCCGCGACCGGCTGCTGGCAGATCGTGTCGTAGACCGTCGTCGCCGAGTCCCCGACGACGTGCACAATCCGCCCCGCCCGGGTTGACACGTAGAAGTCGGCGCCGCTCGGCGCCCAGACGGCAGGCCGCTGGCCGAACTGCCACACCTGCGCCGCGACAGCCCGGTCCATGCCCTGCTGGATCTGCCCCTGCTGCGCCTGCTGGGCCTGCGCGATGGCGAGGAGCTGCTGCATCTGCTGCGGCGTCACCTGGCCCGCCCGGAGGCTGTCCATGTTCAACCCCTGCGTCATCTGCTGCAGCTGCTGCCCCTGCGCCGTCAGCGCCGCGTTGGCGGCGACGCCGGGCGCCACCACCTGCCACTGCCCGGCCCGGTAGCGGGCGATCCCCTGGTTGAAGACGACCAGCGGCGTGCAATCGCGCGCCAAGGCCCAGGTGGCGTCCACCATGTCCGAGCCGGCGGGCAGGTTGGGGGGCGGCATCACCGACCAGCTCGCGCCCGCCTGGCGGAGCACGGCCGGGCCCCCGTCGCTGCGGCGGACCGCGGCGTGGGTGCCGCCGGCGCCGGCGCAGTAGTGCTCGATGCCGAGGTCGGCGAGCGCGGGAACCGTACCCCGCCGCCCGTCGAAGCCGGTGATCGTCCAGGCGCCGCCGCGCATCCGCGCGATGGCCCCGGCATAGCGGACCTCGCGCGGGGTCGGGTCGAAGTAGGCGGTGCCGGCAACGACGACCTCGCCCGCGCCGGCGGCGGCGCCCGCGCCGCACACGAGGTAGATGTCGTGCCCCCGGAACGGCGGCGTGATCGGGGTCTGGGTCCAGGCGCTGCCGTCCCAGCGCAGCAGGATCAGGGGATCGGCGTTGTGCTGCGACTGCGCCAGGACGTAGACCACGCTGCCGCCGCACCCGTTCACCCGCACCAGGTCCTTGCGCACGGGCGAGGCCATCGGCCGCCACGCGGAGCCGTTCCAGCGCAGGATCGTCCCCTGTTCCCCCACCGCCCAGGCGTCGCGCGGCCCGGCGCTGTAGACGTCGGCGATCACCACCTGCATGCCGGTCGGGACCGTCGCCCACTGCCGGCCGTTAAAGTGGAGCATCGACGATCCTTCGGTCACCGCCCACAGGTCATTCGGGCCGGAGCCCGTGAGGCGCGTCACGTCCTGCGCGCCCCCGCGCGCGGCAAGGGCGACCAGCGCGAGAGCGACGAGCGCGATGCGATGCCTGGTCATGTGCGGCCTCCGCCGTGCGGCGGTCAACGGGAGGTATCGCGGTCGGGGATGGGCCGGCCGGGCGGACGGTCCTACGTTATCGCCTCCGGGCGACCAGCATCAAGGGCACCCGGCGCCAGCCCGGCATCCGCACGACCCGGCCTCCCGCCCGCACGGCGATCTGCGCCGAAATGCCGCCGTCGAGCGCGACGGCGTCGCGGCAGCCGGCCCCGGCCGCGATGGCCGCCTGCTCGGGAATGGTCAGGCCGACGGGAATCCGGCTCGCGGCGGGGCCGAACACGTCGTCGTTGCTGAGCAGCAGCCGCACCCGGCCGTCGTCGCCCAGGCACAGCGTGATGCGGCGGTCGCGGTGGGTGCGGGACAGCCTGAGTCCGGTGGTGGCGCCGAAGACGACCTGCCGGTCGCGCACCAGCGCCGGCAGCGTCTGGAACGCCGACACGCCGGGCGGCAGCGCGAGCGCGCCCGCCACGTCGGTGACGCCGAGCGCGCCGTCGGTGATGACGACCACGGCGTCGAGCCAGCCGGCCACCGCGCTCCGGCGCCGCCCCTCGACCTGCACGAGGCCCTGCGGCGTGCCGTTTTCGCGGAACAGGCCGGTGTTCGCGGCGAGGACGAGGCCGGAGTCGGCGGCCAGCCAGTCGGCGGCGGTGCGGCGCGCGGTGGGCGCCGCGAGGCCGAGCGTGAACCAGAACCGCGCCGCGTCCATCTCCACGATCGCGACGCGGTTGCGGCGGCCGGCGCTTCGGATCTCGAACGATCCGATCCTCAGGCCCGTCGCGCTGTCGCGCCAGGTGACGGCGGAGTCGAGCGCGACGACGCGCCGGGCGCTCCCGCCGGGATCCGGCACCGGCCAAACCACCCAGCCCGCGCCGGCGCGCAGCTCGATCGGCGGCGGCGCGGTCTGCGCGAGCGCGGCGGTGCACGGGAAGAGCAGAACGAAACAGGCGCGCGTCATGGCCCTGAAGAATAGATTCCGGGCCATGACTTCGCTCGCCGGCGTGTTGGGACGCATCGTCGGCCCGCGGTGGGTCCGCGCCGCTCCCGCGGCGCTCGCCACCTTCGCGGCCGACGGCCTGCCCACGCACAAGCGCACGCCGGCGCTCGTCGTGTTCCCCGGCTCGGCCGACGAAGTGAGCGCGGTGCTGCGCGCGCTCCACGCCGCCGGCGTGCCGTTCGTCGCGCGCGGCGCGGGCACGGGCCTCTCGGGCGGCGCGCTGGCTGAATCGCCCGCCGTGCTGGTGACGCTCACGCGGATGGCGCGCGTGGTCCACGTGGACGCGCCCAACCGGCGCGCCGTGGTGGAGCCGGGCGTGGTGAACGCCTCGCTGTCGCGCGCGGCCGCGCCGTTCGGGCTTCACTACGCCCCCGACCCGTCGAGCCAGTCGGCGTGCACGATCGGCGGCAACGTGGCCGAGAACGCCGGCGGGCCGCATTGCCTGAAGTACGGGGTGACCACCAACCACATCCTGGCGCTCGAGGTCGCGCTGCCCGACGGCGAGCGCGCGCGGCTGGGCAGCGCCGGCGGCGACCCGTGGGGTCCCGACCTGGTGGGGCTGTTCGTCGGCAGCGAGGGCATGTTCGGCATCGCGACGGAGATCACGGTGCGCCTCGTACCCGTGCCACCGGCGGTGCGCACCCTGCTGGCCGACTTCGCGTCGGTGCGCGCGGCGGGCGAAGCGGTTTCGCGCATCATCGCCGAGGGCATCGTACCCGCCGCGCTGGAGATGATGGATCAGAGCACGATCCAGCTGGTCGAATCGTCGGTGTACGCCGCCGGCTACCCGACCGACGCAGCGGCGGTGCTGTTGGTCGAGGTGGACGGCCGCGAGGCCGGCGTGGCGGCGGAGGCCGCGCGGGCCGAGGCGCTGTGCCGCGCGGCCGGCGCGCGCGGCGTGCGGATCGCGCGGACGGCCGCCGAGCGCGAGGTGCTGTGGCAGGGCCGCAAGAAGGCGTTCGGCGCGATGGGCCGCGCGAGCGCGGACCTCGTGGTGCAGGACGCGGTGGTCCCGCGCACCGCCTTGCCGGACGTGCTCGAGGCGATCGCCGCGGTTGCCGCGCGACACCGGGTGCGCGTGTCCAACGTGTTCCACGCCGGCGACGGCAACCTGCACCCCAACCTCAGCTTCGACGCGCGCGATCCGGACCAGCTGGCGCGGGTCGAGGCCGCGAGCGGCGAGATCATGCGGCTGTGCGTGGACGCCGGCGGCTCCATCACCGGTGAGCACGGCGTCGGGCTCGACAAGCTGCGCTACATGGGCATGATCTTCGGCCCGGACGACCTGGGCCTGATGGCGGCTGTGCGCCGCGCCTTCGACCCCGACGCGCGCGCGAATCCCGGCAAGGTGATCCCGACCGCGCAGTGTCGTGAGTGGCGGCCGTGGAGCGCCGCGTGAGCACTCCCCGTTCGAGATGAAACCGTGCCGGACCGGCTCGAGCGCCTGAGCGCCGAGGTGCGCGCGGCGGCCGACGGCCGGCGGCGACTCGCGCCCCGCGGCGCGGGCCGCTGGTGGACCGGCCGGCCCGAGGGCGCGACCGTCCTCGAGTGCGCGGCGGACGCCGGCCAGCTGCGGGTCGAGGCCGGCGACCTGGTGGCGACCGCCGGCGCCGGGTGCCGGCTCGGCGATCTCGACCGCCGGCTGCGCGACCTGCGCGTGTGGCTCGCGCTCGACCCACCCGGCCCCGCCGACCGCACCCTGGGCGGCGCGCTCGCGTCCGGGGGCGCCGGCCCGCTCGCCGCGCTGTTCGGCCCGCCGCGGGACCAGATCCTCGGCCTGACCATCATCGGCGGCAACGGCACGCTCGCGCGTACCGGCGGCCGGGTCGTCAAGAACGTGGCCGGCTTCGACCTCGCCAAGGCGTTCATCGGCGCGCACGGCGGCTTCGGGATCCTGGTCGAAGCCCACCTCAGGCTGCGCGCGGTGCCGGAGGCCGACGCGACGAGGGCGTGGACCGGCGCGCTGCCCGACGTCACCGAGGCCGCCGCGCGCGTGTTCGGCGCCGGCGCGCTCCCCGGAGCCTGCGAGGTGCTGAGCCCCGGGCTGGCGGCGGCCGTGGTGGAGGGGGGCGTGGAGTCGTGGACCCTGCTGGTCCGCGCGCTCGGAACGGCGGCCGGAGTCCGGGAAGAGCTCGACGCGGCGGGGGAGGCGGTCTCCGGCACGCGGGTGGAGGTGCTGCCATCGCCGGGCGATCCCTGGCGCCGCTGGCCCGAAGCCATCGGCGCGCTCCCCGTGATCCTGCGCATCGGCGCCGAGCCGTCGGCATGGCAGCACGCGATCTCGTTCGCGACCCGGCACCTCGGGACCCCCGCGCAAGTCAGCGTGACGGTGCCACGCGGGACCGTGCGGGTCGCCCTCGCCGCGGCGGAGCCCGGCGCGCTGGTGCGGTTGCGCCTCGAGTGCGCCGCGCGCGGCTGGCCCCTCACGCTCGAGCGCGCCGATCCGGCGCTGCTCAGCGCGGTCGGCGTGTGGGGCGCGCTCACGCCCACCGCCGAGCGGCTCACGCGCACGCTGCGCGCCACCTTCGACCCGCACGGCGTGTTCGCCGTGCCGCTGTTGGCGGCATGAACGGCGGGGCACGGGGGCACAGGGGCACGGGGGCACGGGAAGGCCCCGCGTCCGCAGTCTTCGAGGCGCACGCGTGGGCGGGGCTCGACGCGTGCGTGCATTGCGGGTTCTGTCTGCCCGCGTGCCCCACCTACGAGGTCACCGCGGACGAAGCGGACTCGCCGCGCGGGCGGATCGTGCTGCTGCGCGCGCTGGCGCGCGGCGAGCTCCCGCCCGACGACCCGGACCTTGGCCGCCACCTGGACCGCTGTCTCGGATGCCGGGGCTGCGAGAACGTGTGCCCGTCGGGCGTGATCTACGGTCCCGCACTCGAGGCCGCGCGCGCGCGACTCGCCCGCGGGCGCGGCCTGCCCGCCGTCGTTCGCGCGGCCCTGTGGGTACTGGCGCGGCCGGCGCGCCAGCGTCCTCTGTGGCTGGCCTCCCGCCTGCTGCGCGGCTCGGGCGCGGCGCGGGCCTTCGCCCGGCATGCGGGTGCCGGTGCGTCGCGCTTCCGGACGCTCCTCGGCATGCTGGCGGTGACGGCACCAGGCCCAAAGGCGCGGCACAGGGGCACGGGGACACGGGGGCACGACAACGGAGAGGCGGGGCACGGCGGCACGGGGGCACGGGGGCACGGAACGGCGGCGGGTACCGCGGTTCTCCTGCGCGGGTGCGTGATGGACGGCTTGTTCGGTCACGTGCATGCGGCGACGGTGACGGCGCTGGAGGCCAACGACGTGCGCGTAGTGGATGCACCGCATCAGGTCTGCTGCGGCGCGCTGGCGGCGCATGCCGGAGCGGAGGCGCTGGCGCGCGACCTCGCGCGGCGGAACGTCGCGGCATTCGAAGCGAACGCCGGAGTCGCCATCGTCGTGAACAGCGCCGGGTGCGGCTCGATGCTGAGGGCCTATGGCGAGTGGCTGGCCGACGAGCCGGCCTGGGCGGCGCGGGCGCGCGCCGTCGCCGCGCGGGTGCGCGACGTGAGCGAGGTGCTGGCCGAGCGGGGGCCGCGGCCGGGCACGCGCCCGGTTCCGCTGCGCGTGGCGTACGACGCGCCGTGTCACCTGCTCCACGCGCAGCGGATTGCCGAGCCGCCGCGCCGGGTGCTCGCCGCGGTGCCCGGTCTCGAGGTGATCCCGCTCGAGGGCGCCGAGCGGTGCTGCGGCAGCGCCGGCCTGTTCGCCCTGGTGGAGCCGGCCATGGCTCGCGATGTGCTGGCCCTGAAGCTCGACGCCATCGCCCGCGCCGCGCCCGATGTCGTCGCGACCGGCAATCCCGGTTGCCAGATGCACATCGGCGCCGGACTGCTCGCGCGCGGGCTCGCCGCGGAGGTTCGTCACCCGGTCGAGCTCCTGGCGTGGTCCTACGCGTGACCGAAGCGCCCGACCTGCTGGTGCGCGCCGAGGACGGCGTGGAGCTGGCGCTGTGGCGCGCCCAGGGTGCGCCGGCGTGCGCCGCCCCGCCGCTGCTCATGGTGCACGGCGTGTTCTCGAACCGCACGTTTTTCCTTGGTGCGGGCGAACGCGGCCTCGGCCGCTACCTCGCCGCACGCGGATGGGACGCATGGGTCGCCGACCTCCGCGGGCACGGGCGCTCGGGAGTCGAAGGGCAGCGTCGTCGCTGGCATTTCGAGGACTGGATCCGGCTCGATGCGCCGGCGCTCGTCGGCGGTGTGCTGGAGGCCACGGGTAGGGACCGCCTGGTATGGATCGGGCACTCGGCCGGGGGTGTGATCGGGTTCGCCTTCGGCGGCCTCGAGCACCCGCTGTCCCGCGCCATCGCCGGCATCGCCGTGGCGGGCGCGCCGGCACCCACCGGCCTGGGGATGGTGCAGTACCCGATGGCCGCCGCAGGGCTCTCGGTCACGCGCGTGCTCGGGCGCTTTCCGGCCCGGTTCCTCGGCATCGGCCCGGAGGACGAGCATCCGGAGATCTTCGCGCAGTGGATGCGGTGGAACCTGCGCGGGCGCTGGCTCGGCAACGACGGCACCGACTACTACGCCAACACGCGGCGCGTGCGGTCGCGGCTGCTGGCCCTGGCCGGCGGGGGCGACTGGCTGATCGCGCCACCCGCGCTGTGCGAGGACCTGGCCGACGCCACGTCGAGCGAGGACCGTATGTTCGTCACGTGCGGCCGCGACACGGGCTTCAGCGAAGACTTCAATCACCACCGGCTCATCGCCTCGACGCCGGCGCGGCACGAGGTATGGCCGCTGATCGGCGACTGGATCGAGGCCCGGTTCGGCTGATGGACGCCCTGCTGCTGGACTACAACGGCGTCGTTGTGGACGACGAGCCGCTCCACTTCGCCTCGTTCCGCGACGTGCTGGGCGCGGAGGGCATCCCGCTCGACGAGGCGGGCTACTACGCGGATTACCTCGGCCTCGACGACCGGGCTGCGTTCCGCGAGGCGTTCCACCGCGCCGGACGCCCGCTCGATCCGGCCGGCGTACGCCGCCTCGGACATCGGAAAGCCGCGGCGTACGCCGCCCTGGCCGATCGGGCGCTCGTGGTCGTGCCGGGCGTGATGCTGTTCGTGCGTGCGGCCGCGCGCCGCGCGCGCGTCGCGGTGGTGAGTGGCGCGCTGCGCGGGGAGATCGAGACCGGGCTCGCGCGGGCGCAGATCGCCGACGCGGTGGCCGTCATCGTGAGCGCCGACGACGTGCCGACCACCAAGCCGGATCCGGCCGGATACCGGCTCGCCCTGACGCGGCTCACCGAACGCTACGGCGACCAGGGCCAGCCGTGGCACGCGGTGATCGTCGAGGATTCGCTGCCCGGCCTGGCCGCCGCCCGGGCCCTCGGCGCCGGTTGCCTCATGCTGACGACCTCCCACGAGCCCAACCAGCTGCGCGGCGCCGACCTGGTGTGGCGCGACTTCGAGGGGCACGCGCCGGCGGAGCTCGGCGCGCTGTGGCGCGAGGTGCACGCATGAAGGTCCCGCGCGACGATGTGACGCTCGAGCAATGGCGCGCGCTCGAGCAGGATGCGGTGGCCGTGCATCGGACCGATGAGGCGGTGCTCCGGCTCACCGGGCCGGGCCGGGTCGAGTGCGTGCAGGGGCTCGTCACCTGCGACGTCGTGAAGCCCGGCGACAACAGCCACGTGTTCGGCGCGCTGCTCAACACCAAGGGGATGGTTGTCTCGCCGCTCCGGATCACGCGACTCACCGACCAGATCATCGTCACGCTGCCGGGCGTCGCGGCGACGCAGGTCAAGGAGGTCCTGACGCGCTCACTGCCGCCGCGGCTGTGCCGCTTCGAGGACGTCACGGACCGCACGCACGCGCCAGCGTGGTACGGCCCGGGGGCCGGCGGCCGCGCCGGGCAGGACGCGTCCGCCCTCGCCCCGGGGCAGGTCCTGCGCGGGGACGACGGCCGGCTCGCGGTGACGGTGCGCGCGCTGGTGCGTGGCGCGCCGGGATTCGAGATGCTCCTCATTCCGACCCGCGACGCAGACCGGCCCCCGGCCGAGAGCGGTGGGCGGCTCCTCGACGCGTGCCGCATTCTCGCCGGCATCCCCGCGCTCGGCTCGGAGATCGACGAAAAGACGCTGCCGCAGGAAGTACGCTACGAGGAGCTGGGCGCCATCTCCTACACGAAGGGATGCTACCTCGGCCAGGAAACCGTGGCGCGGCTGCATTTCCGCGGCCACGCCAACCGCTCGCTCGCCTGCCTGGTGCTCGACCGCGAGCCCACCATACCCGACGACGTGCGGGCGGGCGACAAGCTCGTCGGACGCCTGACCAGCGCCGCGTGGTCCGAGGACCTCGATGCCTGGGTCGGCCAGGCGGTGTTGCGGCGCGAGGTCGAAGACGGTGCGGAGGTGGCCCCGGGCGCCGGCGGGACGGCGGTAGTGCGCCGCGACCGGTGGCCGCGCGAGGCGTCGTGAGGGTTTTCGTCACCGGCGGGTCCGGCCTGGTGGGCCGGCACGTGATCGGCCAGCTGGTGGCGCGGGGAGACGGGGTCCGCGCGCTCGCGCGCAGCGAGGAGGCCGCCGCGGCGGTCCGCGCGCTCGGCGCGGAACCCGTGATGGGCGACCTCGGCGACGACGGGCCCGACGCGTGGCTCGGCGGCACCGACGCCGTGGTCCACGCCGCCGCCATCGTGCTGGCCCGACTGGGCTGGGAGCGATTCCGCGCCGCCAACGTCGTCGCGACCGAGCGGCTGGCGGCGGCGGCGGCCCGCGCCGGCGGGTCCGTCCGGTTCGTGCACATCTCGTCCGTGGCCGTGTACGGCCGCCGCACGACCTACGACGGCGGCGCGAACAGCGTGTCGGAAGCGTTCGGCCTGGACGGGCCGATGTTCCCCGGCGACCACTACGCGCGCAGCAAGCGCGAAGCCGAGCAGGCGCTGTGGCGTGTGGCGGCCGAGACCGGGCTCGCGGCCGTCGCCCTCAGGCCATGCGTCATCTACGGGGAAGGCGATCGCACGTTCACCAGCCGCGTGGCGCGCGCGCTCCGGCGCGGGTGGGCGCCGCTGATCGGCGACGGCGCGAACCTGCTGGGCGTCGTGTACGCGGGCAACGTCGCGGCGGCGGCACTCGCGGCCCTGGATCGCCCCCGGGTCACCGGCGCGTTCAACGTCGCGAACGACGGCGACCTCACCCAGCGCCGCTTCCTCGAGCGGTTCGCGCAGGGCCTCGGCGTGCGGGTACGCGTGGTGCGCGTCCCGCGCGCGCTCGCGTGGCACGGAGCCGAGCTCGCCGATGCGGCGCTGCGCCTGCTGAGGCCGCGCGGCCCGATGAGCGTGCTCAAGACGGCGGTGCAGTTTCTCGCCAATCCGAACCCCTACGTGTCGTCGAAAGCCAGGGCCGAGCTGGGCTGGACGCCGGTCGCGGCGCCGGAGGAGGCCGTCGAGCGCACGGGCCGCTGGTTCCGCGAAAACGCGACGGCCCGGAGCATCGCTCCGGGCCGTCGTTGATCCGTGGGCGAAGGGACCTACATCCCCTTCTTCGTGTCCCCCATCATCTTGGATGAATCGCCCATCATCTTGGACGTGTCACCCATGGCGGGCGCCGCGGCCGGAGCCGCGGTCGTGTCCGCAGCAGGCGTCGCGTCCGGGGACCTGCTGCACGCAGCCAAACCAACCACCGTGAGAACCAGAGCCAGGCGCTTCATGCTTCTCCCTCTACAGTCTTGTGATGAGCCAGCGGTAACGTTCCCGAGGACCGCGCGCCGCTGACGCCGGCCTCGACCGGCGCCAAACGTAGTCAAAGATCGTTGTGTGTCAAGGGCTTAGCGCCTGGCCATCGCCGCCGGCGCGGCGCGGCAACGGCTTTCGCCACAAGGCGTTAGCGGACCCGGCCCATTGCCCGGCCTTCGAGCGGCGTCTACCCTTCGGGATGCCCGAACGGCGAGTCATCCGGGGCGCCTGCCCGCACGACTGCCCCGACGCCTGCGCGATGCTGGTAACCGTCGAACGCGACGCCGGTGAACCGTGGCGCGCGGTGGACGTGCGCGGCGACCCCGACCATCCCGTGACCCGCGGCTTCCTCTGCACCAAGGTGGATCGCTACGTCGAGCGCACCTACCAGGCCGACCGCGTGCTGCATCCGTTGCGGCGCGTGGGCCGGAAGGGCGAAGGGCGCTTCGAGCGGATCGGGTGGGACGAAGCGCTCGCCGCGGTCGCCGACGGACTCGAGCGCGCCCGCGCGGAGCACGGCCCGCAGTCCATCCTGCCGTATTCCTACGCGGGAACAATGGGCTACCTGCAGGGCTCGTCGATGGACCGCCGCTTCTTCCACAGCCTCGGCGCGTCGCTCCTCGACCGCACGATCTGCTCCACCGCGGGCGGGGTGGGGATGCAGATGACGGTCGGCCAGAATCTCGGGACCGATACCGAGGCGGTGGGCGACGCGAAGCTCGTCCTGCTGTGGGGGACGAACACGCTGACGTCGAACCCGCACCTGTGGCCGTTCGTGCGCGAAGCCAGGGCGCACGGTGCGACCGTGATCGCGATCGACCCGCTTACCACGCGCACGACGAGGGCCTGCGACCGCCACCTGATGATCCGTCCGAGCACCGACGCGGCGCTCGCGCTCGGCATGATGCACGTGCTGTTCGCCGAGGGGATGGCGGACCGCGACTACCTGACTCGGTACACGTTAGGCGCCGAGCAGCTCGAGGAACGGGCGAAGGACTACCCGCCGGCGCGCGTCGCCGAGATCTGCGAGCTCCCCGAAACCGACATCGTGTGGCTCGCTCGGCTGTATGGGCGGACGAAACCCGCCTTCATCCGCGTCAACTACGGTCTGCAGCGGCACGCGGGCGGCGGGATGGCGGTGCGCTGCGTCGCGGTCCTGCCGGCGGTCGCGGGGCAGTGGCGGCACGCCGCGGGCGGCGTCCAGCTCTCGACCAGCGCGGCACACAAGTTCAACAAGCAGGCGCTGGAGCGCCCCGACCTGATCCCGCCGGGTACGCGCACCATCAACATGAGCGTGCTGGCCGACGCGCTGACCCTGCCCGACGCCGGCGTCGGCGGCCCACCGGTGCGCGCGATGGTCGTGTACAACTCGAACCCCGGCGCGGTGGCGCCCGACCGCGCGCGGGTGCGCGAGGGCCTGGCGCGAGAGGACCTCTTCGCCGTGGTGCTCGAGCACTTCCTCACCGACACTGCGCTCTACGCCGACATCGTGCTGCCCGCAACGACCCAGCTCGAGCACTGGGACGTGCACTTCGCGTACGGGCACTACTACGTCACGCTCAACCGGCCGAGCATCGCGCCGCTCGGCGAGGCGCTGCCGAATACCGAGATCTTCCGGCGGATCGCCGCGCGGATGGGGCTCGACGACCCGTGCTTGCGCGACGATGACGAGACGCTGATCCGCCAGGCGCTTTCCAGCGGCCACGCCAATATGGAAGGTGTGACGTACGAGCGCCTCCTGGAGAAGGGCTGGATCCGGCTCAACGTGCCCATGAAGTGGGCTCCGTACGCCGAGGGCGGATTCCCCACGCCGTCGGGCAAGTGCGAGCTGTGGTCGGACCGGATGGCGCAGCGCGGTCTCGATCCGGTTCCGGCCTACACGCCGCCGCGCGAGTCGCGCGAGGTGAACCCCGCGCTGGCCGCCCGCTATCCGCTCACGCTGCTCTCGCCGCCGGCGCACCAGTTCCTGAACAGCACGTTCGCGAACGTCGCGTCGCTGCGGAAGAAGGCCGGCGAGCCGACGCTCCGGCTCCACCCCGACGACGCGGCCCCGCGCGGCATCACGCCCGGCCTCACCGTCCGCTGCTACAACGACCGCGGCGGCTTCCAGGCGCGCGCCGAGGTGACGGCCGAGGTCAAGCGCGGCGTCGTGCAGGCGCCGTCCATCTGGTGGGGACGCTTCGCGGCGGACGGGAAGAACGCGAACGAGACGACGTCGGTCGGGCTGACCGACCTGGGCGGCGGCGCCACGTTCTACGACAACCTCGTCGAGGTGGCACCTGCCGACTGAGGCGGCTAGGCGGCTGGGCGGCTGGGCGGCTAGGCGGCTTGGCATCGTGGTTGCCGCGACACCAGCGAGCATGCGGATGCCACGATGACCCAGCCGCCTAGCCGCCTAGCCGCCTAGCCGCCCATATTTGCCCCCATGTCCAAGCCCGCCACGCTCCGCGATCTCAAGCAGTCCGTCTGGGCCGGTCCTGACCGCCGCGGTCGCTCGGTGCGCGACGAGCTGCGGCACAACCTGCTGTGCCGCCTCGAGGCCGAGCTGGACCTGTTCCCGGGTATCGTCGGCTACGAGGATTCGGTGGTGCCGCAGATCGCGAACGCGATCCTGTCCCGGCACCATTTCATCCTGCTGGGCCTGCGCGGCCAGGCCAAGACGCGCGTCATCCGCGGCCTGGTGAGCCTGCTCGACGAGGAAATCCCTGTCCTGCTGGGCAGCGAGGTCAACGACGACCCGTTCGGGCCGATCTCGAAGTTCGGGCGGCTGCTGCTGGAGGAGCGGGGCGACGACGCGCCGATCGGCTGGCTGCCGCGCGAACAGCGCTACGTCGAGAAGCTGGCTACCCCCGACGTGACGATCGCGGACCTGATCGGCGACCTGGACCCGATCAAGGCGGCGCGTGGCGGCCACCTGCTGGCCGACGAGCTGACCATCCACTACGGGCTCCTGCCGCGCGCCCATCGCGGCATCTTCGCGATCAACGAGCTGCCGGACCTCGCGGCGAAGGTGCAGGTGGGCCTGTTCAACGTGATGCAGGAGGGCGACGTCCAGATCAAGGGCTACCCGGTACGCCTGCCGCTGGACGTGGCGCTGGTGTTCACGGCGAATCCGGAGGACTACACGGCGCGCGGCAAGATCATCACGCCGCTCAAGGACCGGATCGGGTCCGAGATCGCGACGCACTACCCGCGGACCGTGCCGCTCGGCATGGCGATCACGGCGCAGGAGGCGTGGACCGAACGGGGCCGGCCGGCCGGCGTGCGCGTGCCGGATTTCCTGGTGGAGATCGTGGAGCGGGTCGCGTTCGAGGCCCGCACCGACAAGCGGGTGGACAAGCGCTCCGGCGTGAGTCAGCGCCTGCCGATCGCGGTGCTGGAAAACGTGATCTCGAACGCCGAGCGCCGCGGCCTCGCGACCGGCGAGAAGGCGCCCGTAGCGCGCCTCGGCGACGTGTACGCCGCGGTACCCGCGATGACCGGGAAGCTCGAGCTCGAGTACGAGGGCGAGCTCCAGGGCGCGGACGTGATTGCGCGCGACCTGATCCGGCGCGCCGCCGGCGCCGTGTTCGACGAGCGCCTGGCCGGAGCCCCTACCGACGACATCGTGCACTGGTTCGACGAGGGCGGGGCCCTCAAGGTCGCCAACGAGGAGCGCAGCGACGTGCTGCTGCAGGGCTTCAGCGTGGTGCCGGGCCTCGTCGACCTCGCGACCGGCGCCGGGCTGGGGGGGCGCAAGGATCCCGGCTCGATCGTGTCGGCGTGCGAGCTGGTGCTGGAGGGGCTCGCGGCCCAGAAGCGCATCGCCCGCACCGACGACGACGGCTACCAGCGCGCCCGCGCCGAGCGGCCGCCGTTTCCGAAGTCGGGCCCGGGCAGTCCGTACGCGTAGCGTTCCCACTGCCTGACGCCAGGAGGCGCCATGGGCAAGCTCGTCTTCGGCATCGCCCTCATCATCATCGGCTTCATGCTGTTCGCCGTGTCGCATGCCACGAAGGAATCCTCGGCGAAGGCCGCGCCGGCGCTGCGCACCCTCGGCGGCGTGCTGGCCGCCGTCGGCGCGCTGTTCATGCTCACCTCGGCCATCGTGGTCATCGGGGCCGGCCAGGTCGGCGTGCGCCACGCCTTCGGCCACGTCGACGGCGCGCCGCTCCTGCCCGGCATCCGCGTCGTCACTCCGTGGAGCTCGGTCGAGCGGTTCTCGACGCGGGAGGAGCAGTACCCCGAGGGCGGCGACCAGGCGGAGCAGATCGCCGCGCTTTCCAGCGAGCAGATGGGCATGACCGTGGATGTCGCGCTGCGCTGGCAGATCAATCCCACCGACGCCCCGAAGATCTTCACCGAGATCGGGAGCGAGTCGCAGATCCACCAGGCCGTGCGGAACGCGATCCGCAACGGCGTGCGCGACGGGATGGTGCAGTTCACCATCAACGACATCGCGCAGCGCAACCGCATCGCGAGCGTGATGGAGGCCGAAGTCGACTCGGCGCTTGTTACGCAGCCACGGTCGGGCGAGGGCCCGTTCCGCATCGCGACGGTGACGGCGTTTTTCCTGCGCGACCTCCAGCCGCCGGCCCAGGTAATCCAGGCGATCAACAACAAGATCGCCCAGGAGCAGCAGATCCAGACCGAGCGCCACCGGGTCGAGGTGGCGCGTCTCCAGGCCGAGCAACAGCGCGTGCTCAACCAGACCCTGACGCCCGAGGCGCTGGCCAAGCAGTACATCGAGATGCTGCACGACCTGCGCACGTCCAACAATTCCATCATCCTGGTCCCCACCGAGGGCGGGCTGCCGCTGCTGGACATCGCGGCACTGCGCCGGAACCTGCGGGGACAATGAGAACCGGGTTGGGAGTCGGGAGTCGGGAGTCGGGAGTAAAGACCGCGCGCAAGCTCCAGACTCACGACTCCTGACTCCTGACTCCCCACAGGTTTCTTCCGTGTCCGTCGTAACGATCACCCGCCAATTCGGCGCCGGCGGCTCGCGCGTCGCAGGGCTGGTCGCCGAGGCGCTGGGCTGGAGCCTGGTGGACAACGAGTTCGTGGATGCCGTGGCGCGGCGCGCCGGGCTGCCCCCCGAGACGGTCGCGGCCAAGGAGGAGCGGGGCCCGTCGCTGATGGAGCGCCTGGTGCGCGCGCTCGCGTCGGCCTCGCCCGAGACGTTCGTGCCGTCGGCGGCCACGGGAGAGGAGCGCGAAGAGGAACGGATGGTACGCGTGACCGAGCGTGTCATCGCGGAGGCGGCGGTGCACGGCCGTGTCGTCCTGGTGGGTCGCGCCGGGCAGTTCGTGTTGGGCAGCACGACGCCGGAAGGCGCGCTGCACGTCTACGTGGTGGCCCCGCGCGCGCTCCGGGTGCGCACGGTCATGGAGCGCGAGGGCCTGGACGAGGCGGCGGCCGGCGAGCTCGCCGACCGGACCGAGGCCGCGCGCGATCGTTACGTCGACCGCTGGTACAAGCGCCGGCGTCAGGACCCGGTCAACTACCACATGGTCCTCAACTCCGGATGGCTCGGATACGACGGCGCCGCCGCGCTCGTCATCGCCGCCGCGCGGGGGCGTGGCTGGACGGCGTGACCGGTCCCTGCAACGATTGACGCACCTCCCCTCAATGCGGTAGAGTTCGGCAGGTCGCGCAGGCCACCCGGCGCTGATCGCCGGTGGCGCGCGCGCAAAGCCGTGCCTCAGCATCGCAGCAACGCCTCGCCCCCGGGGACCGAGGGTGTGCCCCGTCACTCGGCCATCGGCAACGCCATCGCCGTGGTCGTCGGGTTGGCGTTGAGCGGGCTGCTCCTGGGCGGAATCGAAAGCGCCGTGCGGCTGCGGCGGGCGGGCACCCTGCGCGTCCACGCGTTCTTCTCGCCGGATCACCAGCTGGTCTATCGCCTGAATCCCAGGATCGCCGAGTTCCAGTCGTCGTTCCGCGGCCCGGGCCCCGCTGCGGACGGCTCGCCGCCGCTCGCGGTCTGCCTCGGCGGCTCGACGACGTTCGGCATCCACGTCCGCGAATCCGAAGCCTGGCCGCGGCGCCTCGAGGCGCATCTGGCGCGCTCCGCCCCCGCGGCGCGGGTCCTGAACGCGGGGGTGCCCGGGTACGGGAGCCGGCAGCTGGTTCAGCGGTACGACGGGCAGGTCGCCGCGCTCGATCCGCGCTACGTCGTCATCTACGAAGGCTGGAACGGCACCGGCGCGCTCGTCGACGAGACCGGCCACGTCCCCGCCGTCGCCGCCCGGCCCGGCGCTGCCGCTCCCGCGCGCTTGATCGCGCTCCTCTCCCGGTACTCGCTGCTCGTGCGCGCGACCGCGCGGGCGGACCGCCAGCCCTGGCGCCCGGACCCGTACCAGAGCATCTGGGAGGACGACATGGAGCGGCTGGTGCGAAGCGTGCTGGCCTCGGGCCGGCGACCCGTGCTCGTCGTGTATCCCGCCCTGTACCACGAAGCGATGTCGGCGGCGGACCTTGCGGCGTACCGCGCGGTGCGCCTGCTGTGGCCTTACGATCCACGGATGGTCGACGAGGTGGAACGCAAGCATCGAGCGCTGCGCCGGATCGCGCTGGAGACCCCGAGCATCGCGGTGGACGCCCAGTCGGCCATCGCTGGGCTGCACGGGCCCGAGCGCGCGGCGTTGTTCGTGGACGAAATGCACCTCAGCCGCGCCGGTCACGAGCTGGTGGCCGCGCTCGTCGCCCGCGCCATCGCCGACGACCTCGATGGCACCGCGCCGTCGGGCCTGGCCGCGTCCGCGTCGCCGCGCCCGCGCGCCGAAGGCGCGTCTAGCGTAGCGTCAGGACCTCCCGCCCCACACGACGCCAGATCCACAGGACCGTCAACGAGGTAGCGAGCCCGCCCAGCGCCACCGCCGCTCGCGGTCCGAGGCGTCCGGCGAGCGCGCCTTCCAGCATCGCGCCGAGCGGCGCAAACCCGACGAACACGAGCGACCAGAGGGCCATCACCCGGCCGCGCAACGCGTCCGGCGCCAACCCCTGCAGCAGCGTGTTGGTCGCGGCGTTGTTCAGCACCATCGCGAAGCCCGACAGCCCGAGCAGCACGACGGCCGGGGCGAACCGTGGTGCGCAGGCGAAGCCCGCCACCGTGAGGCCGAACATCGTGCTCGCCCATCCGACCAGCCGGCCGCGGGGCGCCCGCCCTGCGAAGGCCGCCAGGCCGAGCGCCGCCGACAGGGCCCCCACGCCGACCGCGCCGGTCATGACGCCGAGCCCGTCGGCGCCCACCTCGAACACGTCGCGGGCGAACACCGGCATCAGGACGACGTACGGGAACCCGAGCACGCTCAGCACACCGGTGGCCAGGATCAGCGCGAAGACCGGCCGCTCGGCCTTCACGAATCGCAGACCTTCGCGCAGCCGTGCCGCCACCTCGCCGAGCCCCTCCGGGCGCATCCACGCCGGCCGCTCCATCCGGCGCAGGGCAATGAGCGGTCCGAGGTAGGTCAGCACGTTGATCCCGAAGCACGCCGTGACGCCGGCGCGAGCCACGATGATCCCGGCGATCGCGGGGCCGACGATGCGGGTCGCGTTGAACGCCGCCGAGTTGAGGGCGATGGCGTTGGTGAGGTCGCCCTTCCCCACCAGCTCGACGATCATGGCCTGCCGCGCGGGAATCTCGACGGCGCTGATGCAGCCGAGCGCGAAGGCGAGCAGGCCGACGTGCCAGGCGCGCACCAACCCCGTGCCCGCCAGCACCGCGAGCACCAGCGCCTCCAGCAGCATCAGCGCCTGGCACACGGTGACGACGCGGCGCTTGTCGGCCCGATCCACGTAGACGCCCGCCGGCAGCGACAGGACGAGGATCGGGACCGCGTTGAGGAAGCTCACCAGGCCGACCCACAGCGCGGAGTCGGTGAGTTCCAGCACCAGCCAGCCCTGGGCCAGCAGGTGCATCCACGTGCCGATGAGCGAAACCGACTGGCCGGTGTAGAACAGGCGGAAGTTGCGGTGCCGCAGCGCGGCGAAGGCCGAAAGGCGCGGGAGCGGCATTGCGGGAATGTCGCGGGCGGGCCACCTTGGGCGATAGGGCGATGCACCACACCACCTTCTCCAAGTACATCGCGCAGCTCGCGGACGCCGTCAATCTGCAGGAGCTGCTCGACCAGCTCGCCGACTTCCTGCTGCAGTCGGGATTCGCGGGCGGCTCGTACCAGCATCCCTTCTGGGGCGACTTCGAGGGCGACGACGGCGACCGCTCGATGGAGGGCCTCAAGGAGGCCATCCTCCGGGCGCTGATGGACTCGGGCCTGCTCACGCCCGACATGCTGAAGATCCTGCGGGGCGAGAGCACCGGCGATGCCCAGCGCGACCTGGAGCTGCGTCGCCAGCTGGGCGAGCTGCTCGACCAGGTCGTCCAGCGCCTGGTCGAGCAGGGCTATCTCACCGTCCAGGGCGAGCCGCGGATGCCGGGCGGCCACGAGGCGATGGCCGGTCCCGGCGAGGAGGCCCGCAGCGCCGCCGGCCAGGTGCATTTCCAGCTCACCGACAAGGGACTCGACTTTCTCGGCTACCGGGCGCTGCGACACCTGTTGGGCAGCATCGGGCGGTCCAGCTTCGGCAGCCACGACACGCCGTACCTCGCCACCGGCGTCGAAGCCGAGGCGGCGAGCAAGCCGTACGAGTTCGGCGACACGATGAACCTCGACGTCAACGCCACCCTGCGCTCGGCGATCGGGCGTGAGGGCCTCGGCGTGCCGCTCAACATCGAGTACCAGGACCTGATGGTGCACCAGGCCGAGTACCGCTCGAGCGCGGCCACGGTCCTGATGCTCGACTGCTCCCACTCGATGGTCCTGTACAACGAGGACCGGTTCACGCCGGCCAAGAAGGTCGCGCTCGCGCTCACGCACCTGATCCGCACCCAGTTCCCCGGCGACTCGCTCCGCGTCGTGCTGTTCCACGACACCGCCGAGGAGATCCCGCTCGGCCGGCTGGCGCACGCGCAGGTCGGGCCCTATCACACCAACACCGCCGAGGGGCTGAAACTCGCGCGGCGGCTGCTGCTGGCCCAGCGCAAGGACATGCGCCAGGTCATCATGATCACCGACGGCAAGCCGTCGGCGCTCACGCTGCCGAACGGCCGGGTGTACGTGAACTCGGTGGGGCTCGACCCCAAAATCCTCGCGGCGACCTACCGCGAGGTGGCGCTGTGCCGGCGCAGCGGCATCCAGATCAACACGTTCATGCTGGCCCGCGACCGGTCGCTGGTCGAGTTCGTGAAGAAGGTGGCGGAGATCTGCCGCGGGAAGGCCTACTTCACGACGACGATGACGCTGGGCCAGTTCATCCTGATGGACTTCATGAAGCGGAAAACGCGCAAGGTCAGCTGACCGGCGGGCGCGGCGGCGGATTTGACGACGGTCGTGGCGGGAGGCACGTTCTCAGTTCCCCTCCGTCAGGAGCGTGACGCATGGCCGTCGCACGAGTCACAGAGATCATCGCCGCTTCCAAGAAGAGTTTCGAAGATGCCGTGAAGACCGGCGTGGCCAGGGCGGCCAAGACGCTCAAGAACGTCGAGGCGGCCTGGGTCCAGGACCAGAAGGCGATCGTCAGGAACGGCCGGATCGTGGAGTACCGGGTCAGCCTGAAGGTCACCTTCATCCTCGCGGACTGAGCCCGAGGACGACCTCCTCCCGGAAGGTCGGCATTCGCGTCATCGCCCTGGCGGACGCTTTGGCCTGGTGCGCCGCCTGCACCGCCGACAACGGACTGGTGTTCCCCCAAGGCTGGGCCGCCGGGCCCGCCCTGCCCGAACCCGTGCAGGAGCCCCAGGCCGCGGTCCTCGGCGGGATGATCTACGTCGCCGGCGGCTTCGACTCGTCCAACGCCGTCTCGAACCGCGCGTACCGGCTCGATCCGGCGGCAGGGCAGTGGGCGAGACCGCCGTGGTAGAGACCTGCACACCCTAACGCAGCCATCCCGCTTACCGCACGTCGATGCGCGCCTCTGCGAACCGCCCCGACGCCCCCACAACGCGCACCACGTGCGCTCCGGGCCGGAGCGCCCAGCGCTCGGATGCCACCCGACGGCCGTCCACGTACCAGGCGAGCGGCTCGTCCTCGGGTGCACCGACCGCCCGCAGGGCGAGCGTCGCATACCGGGGATCGGTTTCGGGCGGGATCGCGTACCGATCGCCATCGAGCGGGGTGACGATCCGAAGCTGAGCGGCGGGGGCGGCGAGCCTGGCGCTGGTGACGGCCTGGTGCATCGCCACGCGTCCCGCCGCGCTTGACGCCGCCCACTCCGCATACTCCTGGGGCAGCACGACGGCACCGTGTCCGGGATGCCAGTCGCACGTCGCCACGGGCACCGTGCCCGGAAGGAACCACTCGAGCGCGCCCGGACACTCCACTCCCGCCAACCGACCGGACAGCCGGCAGATCCGTGCCCGGGATGCACCCGCTTCGGCCGGCGCCGGCAACACGCCGGGCTCGTAGCGACGGCTGGTCGCCATCACGGCGCGGTACAGCAGCGGGCCGGCACCGGTCACCCCGCTCACACGTCGCATCGGGCGGCCGCTGAAGTTGCCGACCCACGCGACGACGGTGAACCCTCCCGTCACGCCCACGGCCCAGTTGTCGGTGAACCGGTGACTCGTGCCGGTCTTCACCGCCACCGGGAACGGGAAGTCGAAGGGCGTCTCGACGCCGAAGCCGGGAATCCGCGCGTCGGCGTCGGTCAGGATGTCGAGCACCATCAGCGCCGCGCCACGCGAGGCGAACCGCGTCTCACCCGCCTCGCCGACGCGCCCGGCGCCGAACCCCGCGTGCACCATGCGCCGCGCGTCGCTCGCGTGCGCGCGCGGGCCGGGACCCGCGGCCGTCCATCGCACGGGACCGGTCAGGCCGCCCGCCGCCAGCGCGCGATATCCGTTCGCCAGCTCGAGCAGCGTCACATCGCCGTTACCGAGCGACAGGCCGAGCCCGTAGTGGTCGGCGCTCGATCGCAGCGACACGAAGCCCGCCTGGCGCAGCACGCGCAGCAGGCTCCCCGCTCCGAGCCGGTCCGTGAGCTCGACCGCCGGCACGTTGAACGAGCTGGCCAGCGCTTCCCGGATCCGCACCGGCCCGTGAAAGCGCCGGTCGTAGTTGCGTGGCTGGTACGGTCCGGTGGCCGTGCGGTAGGCCCGCGGGACGTCGGGGAGGACGCTGGCCGCCGTGTACCCGCGGTCGAGCGCCAGTGCATAGAGGAACGGCTTCAGCGCGGAACCGGGCTGTCGCGGGGAGACGACCATGTCCACCTGGCCGGCCGTATCGGCCCAGAAGTCGGGCGAGCCGACCCAGGCAAGGATCTCGCCCGTCGCGTTGTCCAGGACCACGGCCGCCGCCTGGCGCGCCTCGCGCTCCCGCAACAGCACGACCGTGTTCCGCACTTCCGCTTCCAGGGCGGCCTGGAGCTCGAGGTCGAGCGAGGTGGCGATGCGGCCCGCGGGTCGTTCCGTCGAGTCGCTCACCCAGGCGAGCACGCGGCTGGTGAAGTGGGGCGCCAGGAACGCCGGCGCCGTGCGATCCGGCGCGACGGGCTCGCGCCGGGCCCGCTCGGCGGCTTCGGGCGTCGCGTACCCGAGGACCACCATCCGGTCGAGCGCCCGCGCACGACGGGCGCGAGCCCGCCCCGCGGACCGGAACGGGTTGTTGACCGACGGCGCGCTCGCGAGGCCGGCGAGCATGGCGGCCTGACCCAGGGAGAGGCTCGCCGCGTCGGCACCGAAGTAGAGCGCGGCCGCCGCGCCGACGCCGACGGTACCCTCGCCGAGGGGAATCCGGTTGAGGTATTGCTCGAGGATCTGTTGCTTGGTGAGGTGGCGCTCGATGCGTAGCGCCCAGCGCGCCTGGCCGAGCTTGGCGCGCACGCTGCGGGGCGCTGGACGGAGCAGGTGCGCGAGCTGCATCGTGATCGTGGAAGCGCCGGACACAACCCGGGCCTCGCGGACGGCCTGGATCAGCGCCCGCGCTGCCGCCCGCAGGTCCACGCCGTGATGCCGGTAGAATCGCCGGTCCTCCAGAGCGATGAACGCCTGCAGCAGCTGCGGGTCCATCTCGTCCAGCGTGAGCCAGCCGACGCGGCTGCCGTCACCGGCGCGGGTCGTCCGCAGCGGGATCCCGTGCCGATCCAACAGAGTGACGCCCGTGATCTCCGGGCGCTCCGCCATGTCCCGCGGCAACGGCAGGTGCACCCACACGACGAGGCTCAGCATGCCGGCCGTGAACCCTCCGGCCAGCGCGAGCAGGACCTTGCGACGCCGCGTCACGGTCCGCGCCGAGCTACGGTGAACACCCCGCCGTCGCTCCGCCCCTGGACAGCCGGGTTGTACATCTCTTCCGCGTGTGCCGGCGGCGCCGTGAACACCCCCGGCGTGGTGGCGCGCGCCACGTAGGTCGCCGTGTAGGTGCCCGGCCACAGGTACGTCGCGACGTACGCGACCCGATCGTCCCGCAGCTCGCGGTGGTCGAACGGCGACCACCAGCCGCCGTCCCACGCGCCGAAGTACCAGCCCCAGCGCCAGCCCCCGCCCGCGACGTCCTCGTCCTCCCGGGTCTCCTCGGGCTGCCAGGCGCCGGGCCCCGGCGCCGCACCGGCGGTTCGCAGACTGAGGTCCACGGCCTCGAGGCCGGCCGGCAGCGGGTCGGTCAGCGCCAGGAACCGGCGCTCGGCCGGTACCCGGATGCGCAGTCGCACGCGCACCAGCGAGCCTTCCACCACGCTCGTGGTCGGCCGACCCGTCGCGTAGTCCTCGTACCACCGCTCGACTTCGATCCCCTGCTGGTCGGGCCGGACGGGCCGGACGCGCGGCACTTCGTGCACCGTGGCGAAGAAATACAGCGGCGTCCCGCGGCCGGTCGAGGGCGCGGCGACGTTCAGGGCGAGGCGCCGGGATCCGTCGGGAGCGGCGACCAGCAGCCCGGTCAGGCTCGCGGAATGCTCGCGCATCACGTCGCCGGACTCGGCCGAGCGGAACAGCACGCGGCCGGCGGCCCCCACGGTGTAGCCGCGGCGCGCGGCGCGCTGCTGGCGGGCGGTGAAATCACTGAGCGCCTGGACGGCGATGCCGTAGTCGTGCGTGTTCCACCACGTGATGGCGCGTCCCTGCTCGACCAGCGTCTCCACCAGCGGCCCGACGAGCGCATGCGCGGAATCGGCGGCCAGTGTCGCCGAGAGCAGGCGCGCGATGGGCCGGCGCGCCGAACGGAAGTAGAAGGCGCGGGCGGCCGTCTCCGGCAGCACGGCCCGCCGGCCCTCCACGCGCACCGACGCCCACAGCGGCGCGAGCAGGTTCCGCGCCGCGTCGGTCGCGCCCCGGCGGGCCAGCACTCCGGCGAGGCGGGCACGATCCTCGAAGGTCATTTGCGGCGCGCGCCGCAGCAGGTCGTTCTCGCGCGCCACGTCCGGCCGCCCGAGCCGGCTCAGGTAGTCCACCGCCGCGACGTTCTCGGCGAGCACGACCTCGATCGCCAGGCCCCACGGCGAGACCGGCCCCCACGCACCGTCGCGGAACTCGTAGTTCGTCGTCAGGTAGCCGGCGAGACGGCCCAGGACCGAGTCCGGCACGGCGAACCCCGCGGCCCTGGCCGCCAGCAGCGCATCGCCCGCGTAGGCACTCAGCCATGGCGTGGACCAGCTCGACGCGGACCACAGGCCGATGGATCCGTCGGGGCGCTGGCGCCGCACCAGCACGGCGATCGCTTCGTCGATTTGCGCGCGCGCATCGGCGGGCGCGAGCCGGCGGCCGTCGGGAGCGCCGGCCCGGACCATGGCCACCAGCGGGAGCATCACGTCCACGATCTGCTCGGTGCAGTCGAACGGATAGACGCGCAGCACCCTGGACATGCCGGCGACGAGCGCGAGCGGCGACGTGCCTACCGAGAACACGAGGCGCGACCGCTCGGGGTCAATGTCGGCGGGCAGCGAAAGCTCCACGCCCGCGGTCAGCGCGACCGTCCCGGCCGCCGAGTGCGCGCGCGGCACCCACGACGGGCGCACGGGCAGCCGCGTGAGCACCGCGTCGGAGTCGCGCCCGTTGCTGACGTCGAAGCGGAACGCGGCTGTGTCCGCCGTCGCGCCGCGGAACGCGAACCGGACCTCGGTGCCACGGTCGGCGGGCACGGTGACCGCCCGAGTCGCGGGGCTCGTCCGCACGGAGCCGCGGACCGTGGCGCTCACTCGAGCGGCCGAGGGCCCTGCGCCGCGCCGGTGCACCACCACGCCCGCCGTGAACCGGTCCTCGGAGCGCAGGAAGCGCGGCAGCGCGGGCCGCGCCAGCAGCGGCCGCGTCACCAACACCCTCGATTCGCCGCTCCCGTAGCGGTCGCCCGCCGTGACGGCGACCGCCATGACGCGGAACGTGGTGAGATTGTCCGGGAGGCGGGCCGCCGCCACCGCTTCGCCGGCCTCGTCGGTTTCCACCGAGCCCAGAAAGAACGCGGTCGACGCGAATCGCGACCGCAGCACGTCGCCGCCCTCGAGTCCGCCCCCGCCGCCCGGCGCGCGGTCGCCTTTGAGCGCGAGCCCTTCCTGCTCCATCACCTGGGCCGCGACCGACGCCAGACTGCTGGCCAGGCGCATGCCTACGCCGCGGGCCCGGTAGATGAGGTCCACGGGATCCGGCGTGCGATAGCCCGTGAGCGCCAGCACCCCCTCGTCCGCGGCCCACAGGGTGACTTCGCTGCGGCGCCCGACGCCTCGCGAGTCGCGCACCCGGACGCGCACGCGCACCGAATCCCCGGGGCGGTACTCGGCCGCGACCGGCCGCACCTCGACGGACAGCCGCTTCACGCTCGGCGTGACCTTCAGCTCGGCGTAGCCGACGCGCAGCGCCGGCCGGCCCGGGTCGTTGATGCCGCCCGCCGCCGCGCTGCGTCCGCGGATCACAACCACCGACACGTAGACGTTGGGCACGTGCGCTTCCGTCAGGGGCAGCCGCAGCACGGTCGCGTTGGACTCGAGGCGCAGCCGCCGCTGCTCGATCACGCCCTCGCGCTCGATCGTGACCCACGCCTCGGCCCCGGCAAACGGCGAGGCCAGCAATACGGTCGCGGTGTCACCGACGTCGTAACGGGACCGGTCGGGGATCACGTCCATGCGAAACTGCGACTCGTCCTCCCACGGAACCCAGTCACGACCGCTCGCCCACCGGTAGAAGCTCGTGGCAGCCTCGCGGCGCGCGGCGTCGCGGGCGCGGAACGTGACCACGTAACTGCCGGCGGCGGGCGGCGTGAACCCGCACGACGCAGGGGCGTCGGCGGCGGTGGTCACGTCGCACCGCGCCACCGTGTCCGCGACCCATTCGCCCACCCGCTGATCCACACCTTCGCGACGGCGGTGCACTACGTGCCACTCGCGGCGCACCAGCGCGCCGGACACTGCCACACCCGCGAGGCGCTCGCCGGACGGTCGCACCGCGATAACGTCGACGCCGACCGCCGTGCCCGCGGTCCAGAACCACGATCCCCGCGGCCGGGCGCCGACGTACAACCCGGCCGGATGCACGGTGGCCGCCGCGCTCGCCACGACCACCTGGCGGTTCACGTCGGTCACCGTGGCCTGGAGCATCGCCCGCGCCGGGCGGCCGCGGCGCGGCGTGCCGAGCGCCACGCGCAGGTAGGCTCGTCCGTCGCCGTCCAGCGTGTCGGTGCCGCTGGCCATCGTCTCGACGCGGGAGCCGCCCGCGCCGTCCTCGTCTCCCGACTCCTGCCACCACGCATCTTCGCCGAGGTAGAAGCCGGTCGTGCCGGGGATGTCCACCTCCCACGGCCACAGCGTCTCGCGGCGCAGGGTCCAGCGCACGGGCACCCGCGCCATCGGCGCGCCGAACAGGTAGCGCGCCTCCACGGTGGCCGTCAGCGTGTCGCCGGCCAGCCGCCCCGCCGTGTCCGCGCCGACGCTGACCAGGAACTCCGGAGGCCGATACTCGGCCACGCGGTAGGTGGTGCGCGCGACGTCCACCCAGCCGCCCCCGCGCTTGAGCTTCACGCTCACGCGGTACGTGCCGAGCGGCAGAGTGGCCGCGAGCGGCAGTGCCTGGGCGGCGGTGCCGAACGCCGTACCGGCCACCGTCGTGTCGCGCAGCAAGCCGTCCTCGCGATCACTGAACACCCAGCGGATCGAGTCGCCGCGAGCCGGCACCCGCAGGGCGCCCAGGTTGCCCGTGCGCACGATGGCCTTGGCGTGGACCACCTCGCCGGGACGGTAGATGCCGCGCTCGGTGAACACCGCGCCGGCCGCGGGCACGCGTTCGTCGGCACCGGCGGCCTGGACGTTGAACCGCCACGGACTCAGCTCCCAGGTGTACGAGTCGAACGCCAGGACGGCTCGATCAGACTGCCAGGTCGCCGATGCGTAGCCCTCGAAGCCGTAGGTCCGCTCCCCGTTCGCGGCCGAATCGGGAGCCCATCCGGCGAACCGCACCAGTCCCTGCGCGTCCGTCGTGCCGCGGGCGCGGATCCGCCCGTCGCGTCCATGCAGCGTGACCGCCGCGCCCGGGCGCGCCTGGCCGTCGTGGAGGGTGGTCACCCACACGACTGCCTCGTCCGATCCCAGGCGACCGGCGAGGCCGAGGTTCGTCACCTGCACCAGCGCGACGCTGGTTGCGCGCTCGGATTCGCCGATCCGGTTGCCCGCGATCCGGACCGCCGTCAGCGCGGGCTGCCCCGGCCGCGACGCGTTGTAGGCCGGCATCCGGACCGCACTCACCAGCGGCGTGTCCACCGCCCCGCCGAGGGCGATCGCCCGGGTGGTGGCGCCGGCGGCGATCAAGGGCCACACGTCGTCCAGGTTCCAGTCGGGCGCGGCGAGCACCCGGGCCTCGAGACTCTCCGGCACGGCCACCTGGGTGACGTACAGCGTGTCCACGTTCACGTGACGCACCGCGAGCGTGCGGAAGCTCTCCCGCTCGACCAGCATGCGACCCCGCGGATACTCGATGCCGGGCGCGTAGCCGGTGGTCGCGAGTGTGGTGGTGCGCGAGCCCGCGATCCGCTGGCCGAACACGTCGCGCAGCGACGAGTCCATCGCGATCGTGTACGTCGTGCGCTGCCGCAGCGCGCCCTCCAGCATCCACGTCGCCGACTCCGCCGCCGTGTCGGACAGGGTCCAGGTGGCCGTCGGGGTGAGCCGCACGCCCCGCAGCACCTCGGACCCGCGCAGCGGCGTGGTGAATTCCAGCACGGCGTACCCTGCCGGACACAGAGGCCCGTTGGTGCAGCGAACGCGCGTGAGCCGGAGCGGGCCGTAGGTCGCGAACCGCCAGGCCACCGCGCCCCCGCCGCCGGCCGTGTCGAGCGTGGCCGGCATGGTGAGCGCCCCGGGGCAATCGAGGGGCAGGGGCCGCTCGGGCTGGAGGCGGACCACGCGGTGCAGCGCCTCGGCGCGGAGATTTCGCGGCCACCCGCCCGCGTAGCGGTAGTGGTCCGGGTCGTCCGCGGTCACCCGCCGCTGCCCGGTCGCCGTGAGCGCGATCGTCCGCGGCCCCGGGCAGTCACCGCTGAGCTCCAGCCGGACCAGGCGGCTCACCACGCCGAGGTCCACCGGCGCCGTAACCAACAGCCCGAACACGGCGTCCGGCCGGAGGTAGCGCGCGATGCCCCACGGACCCACCGGTGAGCCGGCGATGGCCCGCGGGCCGCTCACGCGGAACGTGAACCGATAGGGCTGGTCGAGCCGGGAGCCGTCCATGGCCCGGAAGGAGTTGGCGATCGTGACGGCGTACTGCGTGCCCGCCGGCAGAGGGTCGGTGGGAGTGAACCGCAGAGTGATGGGGTCGCGCCACTCGAGACGCCCCTGCACGGCCGGCGCGATGGTGAAGATGGAGCGCGGGTCGACGGTGCCGTCGAGCTGCCCGGCGACCGGACGGTCGAACGCGACCGTGACGGCGCCCGTCGGCTCGACGCGGTCGGTGGGACTGACCCGGAGGACCTGAAGCGACTGGGACTGAGACGCGACGAGGCCGCCCAATGTGACGGCGGCGAACGCGGCGACAGCACGCATGGTGACCTGCTCCGGCGTCGAATGCGGTCAGGAGGGGCCTGCCCGGACGAAGGTAACCCGCGGCCCGGGCGACCTCCAGCGAGCGCGGAGAGCCCTCCGGGCTCAGCCCGCCACGCCCAACGCGACCCGCAACGCCGGATGCACCCGTCGCCGTACCAGCGCCCGCTCGATCTCCAGGCGCCGCGCGGGATCCGTCACTTCCGCGAGCCATACCACCTGCCCCGCCTCGCGCGCCGCCACGGCGCGGCCGTCCTCGAACACGATCCGGTTCGCCGCCAGCGCGCCGATGCGCGGGCCAGGCAGCAGGTACCCGGTCACGTTGAGCGGGTCGCTCGCCGAAATGCCGATCAGCTCGCCGGACGGCGCCGCCCGCCGCACCGCCCGCAGCTGACCCACCGCCTCGGGCAGCGCGAACTGCTCGCCCGCCAGGCCGGCCACGAACCGGCCGCCACGGATCTCCCCCCGAGCCTCCAGCCGCCGCCACTCGCGCAGCAGATCCCGCCACGGCACCGCATTCGCCTCGCGCTCCACGATGCGCCGCATAACAACTCCCCAGCGCAGCAGGAGCACCCGCGCCTGCACCTCAACCGCACGGGCCCTGCCTTTCCCTCCCTCCCCTCCTTCCCGTCCTTTCCCTCCTTCCCCGCCTTCCCCTCCTTCCCCTCCTTCCCCTTCTTCCCGTTTCAGTACCGACCACCGCCCCGCACTCTCCACCCCGTACGGACTCCCGCGCCGCCGCGGGGCCGCGCCCCGAGCCATCGGCCGTCTCTTCGCCGCCGGCGTAATCAACGCCCTCAACCCGCTGAACCCGTCGGCCGTAACATGCCCCTGGCCCGCCAGCTCCGTGAGCGCCGCCTCGACCTGCGTGGCCAGCAGCCCGGTGCCCACGACCAGCTCCGGGAAGAACGACGCGCCGCGCCGCCGCAGGTATTCGAGCACCGCCGTCGCGTCCGCGCCGCTCGGCGGCGGTGGCGCTCCCGCCGGCGCGAGCCACGCGTCCATGTGCTCGCGCAGCATCACCGCGGTGGGCGTCGAGCGCAGCGGCCCGCCGGAACCCGGCGCCGCGGCCACGCGGCCCCACATCACGCGACCCATCAGGCACAGCTGGTCGAGGAGCAACGGGTCGTATCCCTCGCACCGCGCCGCGAGCACCTCGGATTCCCACGCCCCCGCCGCGACCTCGACGCCGTCGAGCTGGGCCACTACCGCGGCCAGGCCTTCGATCCCGGCCACACGATGCTCCGACGCGAGGTGCTGCCACTGGAGCAGGAACCGCACGTAGTCGGCGGTCGCCACCGGCTCGATCTCGGCGCGCAGCCGCGCCAGCGTGTACCGATGGATGCGGGCCAGCAGCCGTCGCTCGCACCACTCCCGCTCCGGACCGCCCGGCGTGAACTGCCCGCGCAACACTACGCCCTGCGCTTCGAGCCCGACCAGCGCGACCTCGACGTCCGACGCCGCGGCGCCCACCAGGTCGGCCAGCTCGGCCCCGGTCACCGGACCCGCGATCTCGAGCCGGCCCCGCACCATCTCTTCCAGGCTCGGCGACGGCTGCTCGGCGGCGTACCACCGGCCCTCGCGCCGCACCGCGCGCCGGTCCGCGACCAGCGCGTCGCGCAGTTGAGGCCAGCCGGCCATCTCCTCGTCCGTGAGGAAGCCCGCCACCAGGAGCGCGTCGTGCAGCTCGTCCGGGCTCTCGGCCGAGGGCCAGGCCTCTTCGCGCACCCGCGCGATGGCCGCCGGGTCCAGCGCGCCGAGGTCCCCGGCGGTGCCGGGCTCGAGCGCGCGGCGGCTGTACACGGCCTGGGTGCGGCGCTCCTCCAGCGGGGCATCGTCGAGGAACGCGTACGGCCGGGCGTTCAGGATCGCGGCGGCCAGCGGCGACGGCTCGGGCAGATCGCGCGCCACCAGGCCGATCCTGCCGTCGTGAATGCGGCCCAGCACCGCGATCAGTCCGTCGATGTCCATGACCTCGTGCAGGCAGTCGCCGACGGCCTGCCGGACCAGCGGATGATCCGGCACCTCGCGGTCGCCGGCGATGTTCTCGAGGCAGGCGGCGGCGTCCGGGAAGACGGCCGCCAGCAGGTCTTCGGACTCCATGCGCTGGATCTGCAGCGCCGCCTTCTTCCCGCCGCGGACCCGCCGGATCGCGAGCGCGAGTGTCGCGGCCCAGCGCCACCGGGTGCCGAACATCGGCGCGTCCAGCAGCGCCTGGACCAGCACGCCCTGGACCGAGTTGGGGTGCAGGTAGCGGAACACGTCGCTGAGCGGGAAGGAGTGCTGCGGGCCGAGCGACAGCAGCAGCGCGTCCTCGGCGGCGGCGGCCTGCAACTCGAAGTTGAACTGCCGGCAGAACCGCTTCCGGAGCGCCAGCCCCCACGCCTTGGTGACGCGGCTGCCGAACGGCGCGTGCAGGATGAGCTGCATGCCGCCCGCCTCGTCGAAGAACCGCTCCATCACCAGCGTGTCCTGCGTCGGCAGGGATCCCAGCATGCGCTTGGCCTCGGCGAAATACGCGACGATCTGGAACGCCGCCGCCCGCGGGAGGCCCACCCCGTCAATCATCCAGGCGATGGCGGCTTCCGGGTCGTCCAGCCGCTCCTCGATGTCGCGGCGCAGGGCGCTCACCGCGGCGGACAGCTCGTCGCTGCGCGCCGGGGCCTCGCCGAGCCAGAATGGGATGGTCGGCGGCTGGCCCTTGGCGTCGTGCACCCGCACGATGCCCTGCCCGGTTTCGACGCGCACGATCTGCCACGACGTGTTGCCGAGCTGGAAGATGTCGCCGCCGCTCGCCTCGAACGCGAAGTCCTCGTGCACCGTGCCGAGGAACGTGCCTTCCGGCTCGAGCACGACCCGGAAGTCCGCCGTGTCGGGGATCGCGCCGCCGCTGGTGATCGCCGTCAGGCGCGCGCCCTTCCGTCCCCGTACGCGGCCGTTGACCGCGTCGTGGTGCACCAGCGCCGCGCGCCGGCCGCGCCGGGTGCTGAAGCCGTGCGCGGTCATGTCGAGCACTTCGTCGAACGCCGGGCGCGTGAGGTCACGGTATGGCCAGGCCCGGCGCGCCAGCCCGTACAGCCCGTCCACGGCCCAGTCCTCGGCGGCCGTCTCAGCCACGAGCTGCTGCGCCAGCACGTCGAGCGGCCGCGGCGGCATGATCAGCCGATCCAGCTCGCCCGCCTGTACCGCCCGCAGCAGCGCGGCGCACTCGACCAGGTCGTCGCGCGACAGCGGGAACAGCCGGCCTTTCGGCGTGCCCCGCACCGTGTGGCCCGACCGGCCCACGCGCTGCAGGAACGCCGCGATGTGGCGGGTCGCGCCGAGCTGACACACAAGGTCCACGGCCCCGATGTCGATGCCCAGCTCCAGCGACGCGGTCGCCACCAGCACCCGGAGCCGGCCCGACTTGAGCCGCTCCTCCGCGTCGTGCCGGGTCTCCTTCGCCAGGCTGCCGTGGTGCGCGGCCACGGCCGGCTCGCCCAGCCGCTCGGCGAGATGCCGCGCCACCCGCTCCACCATCCGCCGAGTGTTGGCGAACACCAGGGTCGTGCGGTGCTCCGCCACCAGCTGCGCCAGCCGGTCGTACACCTCGTTCCAGACCTCCGCCGCCATCACCGTCTCGAGCGGCGCGCGCGGCAGCTCCAGCGCGAGGTCCAGCGTCCGGCGATGGCCCTCGTCCACGATGACCGGATCGGGCACGTCGGTGCCGACCAGGAATCGCGCCACTTCCTCGATGGGCTTCTGTGTGGCCGACAGGCCGATGCGCTGGAGCCGCCGACCTGCCACGTGGTCGAGACGCTCGAGGCTCAGCATGAGGTGCGCGCCGCGCCGCGAGCCGATCACCGCGTGGATCTCGTCCACGATGACCGCGCGGGCGGTGCGCAGGATGTTCCGGCTCCGTTCGGCCGTGAGCAGGAGGTACAGGGATTCGGGGGTTGTGACGAGGATGTGCGGCGGCGTCTTCACCATCGCGGCGCGCTCGGCCGCCGGGGTGTCGCCGGTGCGCACCGCCGCCGTGATCCGGACCGGCGGGAGGCCCAGGGCCTCGGCCGCTCCACGAATGCCGCGCCGGGGCTCGGCCAGGTTCTTGTGGATGTCGGTCGAGAGGGCCTTGAGCGGCGAGACGTACACGACGCGCACTGCGTCGGGCAGGGGCTCCGCGACCCCGTCCCGGAGCAGCTCGTCGAGCGCATAGAGGAAAGCGGCCAGCGTCTTGCCCGAGCCCGTGGGCGCGGCGATCAGCGCGTCCTTGCCGGAGGCGATCGCCTCCCAGCCCCGCCGCTGCACGCTGGTGGGCTCCCCGATGACTTCGGTGAACCACCGCGCGACCGCCGGATGGAACCGGGACAGGCTCACGGGGGAAATATGGCAGGGGAAAAGTGATTACGTTATCGGACAGTTTCAGAGTCCTGAGTCATGAGTCAGGAGTAGAAACGCGCGGAATCGGGCGACTCCCGACTCCCGACTCCCGACGACGGAGGTTCTCGATCCTCGAAATCCTGCGGTACGCCGTGCTCGGAGCGGTCGGCCTGACGGCCTTGGCGGCCGCCGGCGCGATGGCCGTGCAGCGGCGCCTGCTGAACCCGTTCGGCCGGCCGGCCCGCACCATCCGCGACTTCACCGATCCCGTGCTCAAACCCATCGAGCGCCGCCTCCTGCGCGGCGGCGGCAACCCCCAGAACGCGCCGTGGTGGCTCATCGCCATCGCCATCATCGGCGGCATCCTCCTGCTTACGGTGGTGCAGTGGCTTGCGGCCCAGATCTACGCCGTGGTCGTGGCGGCGTCGCACGGCGGCCGCAGCCTGCTGTGGCTCATCGTGGATTGGTCGTTCAGCCTCCTGATGCTCGCGCTGGTGGTGCGGGTCATCGGCTCGTGGATGGGCGCCGGCCGCTACAACCGGTGGATGCGGCCGTTTCACGCGCTCACCGAATGGATGCTCAAACCCCTCAGGCAGGTGATCCCGGCGCTCGGACCGTTCGACGTCACCCCGATCGTCGCGTGGTTCCTGCTCATCCTGCTGCGCCGCGCCGTGCTCGGCATCCTGTGACCGCGCGCCTCGTCGTGCACGTCCAGCCCCGCGCCCACCGGAGCGAAGTCGCCGGCCGTCACGGGGACGCGATCAAGGTGCGGCTCGCGGCGCCGCCCGTGGACGGCGCGGCGAACGAGGAGCTGGTGCGGCTCCTCGCCGAGCTGCTCGGCGTCGGGCGGCGCGCGGTCCGCGTCGTGAGCGGGCGCGCGGCCCGGCGAAAGCTGGTGGAGATCGACGGGATCAGCGCCGCCGAAGCGGCATCGAGGCTTCAGTGAGTCGAGGACCCAACCCTCGCCTGCTCATCATCCTCCTCACCTTCATCACCGGGACCGTGGCCACCGCCTGGGCCAAGCCGCTCGGCAAGCCGATGATGGTCCTGGCCGGCCTGTTCGGCGCCATGGCCGGCTGGGTCGCCGCGCGCTGGTTGATGCGGAAGCTGTTCTAGACTCGCGTCGCCCCTCGCTGCCGCGCCTCGTCACCACCCGCTCGCCAGTCGCGGGCGTTTCGCGCAGATTGCCCCCATGAACCGACTCCCGATCCTGGCGCTGGCCGGCCTCGCGGCGGCCGCGACCGCGCTCCCGGCGCAGCAGCCGGCCGAGCCGGTCACCGCGTTCGTCAACGTCACCGTCATCCCGATGGACCGCGAGCGGACGCTCGCCGGTCAGACCGTGCTGGTGCGCGGCGACCGCATCGTCGAGGTCGGCGCGGCGAACCGGGTGCGCGTGCCGCAGGGCGCCACCACCATCGACGGCACCGGCAAGTTCCTCATCCCCGGTCTCGCGGAGATGCACGCGCACATCCCGCCGCCGCAGCAGGCGGCGTTCCAGGAGCGCGCGCTGTTCCTGTATCTGGCCGGCGGCGTCACGACGATTCGCGGGATGCTCGGCAACCCGCAGCACCTCGAGTTGCGGGAGCGGGCCGCGCGCCGCGAGATCTGGAGTCCCACGATCTACTCGTCGGGCGGGCCGTCGTTCAGCGGCCAGACGGCCACCTCGCCCGAGGTGGCGCGGCGGATGGTGGAGGAGCAGCAGCGGGCCGGCTACGACTTCCTCAAGATCCACCCCGGCGTCTCCCGCGCCGCGTTCGACACCATGGCGGCCACGGCGCAGCGCCTCGGCATCCGGTTCTCGGGCCACGTGCCCGCCGACGTCGCGTTGGAGCGCGCCCTCGAGGCGCGGTACGCCTCCATCGACCATATCGACGGATACGTCGAATGGCTCGCCGGACTCCAGCCGGGCCAGCCGTCGGGGTTCTTCGGCTTCGGCGTGCTGGACCAGGTAAACGAAGGGCGGATCGCCGAGATCGTGCGCCGGACCCGCGAAGCCGGCGTCTGGATTGTGCCGACCCAGACGCTCATGGAGACCATGGCGGGCGAGACGACCGTCGAGGAGATGCTCGGCTGGCCGGGGATGCGCTACATGCCGGCCCAGACGACGCAGGCCTGGGCAACCAACGTGCGGAACTTCAAGCAGCAGAACCCCGACCCCGACCGGCTGCGCCGCTACCTCGACCTCCGGCACACGCTGATCCGCGAGCTGCACGCCGGGGGCGTGGGCATCCTGCTCGGGTCCGACGCGCCGCAGTGGATGAACCCGCCCGGGTTCTCGATCCACCGCGAGCTGGCGGCGTACGTGACTGCGGGCCTCACGCCGTGGCAGGCGCTGGAGACCGGCACTCGCAACCCGGCCCGCTTTTTCGGGGCCGAGCGGGAGTTCGGCACCATCGAGCGGGGCAAGCGCGCCGACCTCATCCTGCTGGACGCGAGCCCCCTCGAAAGCATCGGGAACGTGGCGCGGCAGGCCGGGGTCATGGTGCGGGGCCGCTGGCTGTCCCGCGGGGAGCTCGACCGCCGGCTCCAGGCCTTTCTCGGGCCCTGAGGGCGGGGCCGGCCGGGCGGGGTTGGCGCCGGCGGCGGAAGTCATTAGACTTCGCACCCGGGACAACTGATGATCGTGGCGATTTACGGCATATTGCGGCCACGTAAAACAACCCGCTAAAAAGCCGGCCCGGGGTGCCTGCTTTTTGGCGCCGCGGGCTTCGGCGTTTCGGGGAGCCGCAAGCTATGAGCTGTGAGCGATGAGCTATGAGCTGTGAGCTATGAGCTGTGAGCCATGAGCTGTGAGCTGTGAGGTTGGGGCCCGGGACGAGGAGCGCAGAGCGGTCATGAACGCCGGGGAACGTCGAACGCTGCTGAAGCGGCTCGTCGCCGAGCGCATCCTCGTGCTCGACGGCGCCATGGGCACCATGATCCAGCGGCACGAGCTCGGGGAGGCCGACTTCCGCGGCGAGCGGTTCCGCGCGCACGACAAGCCGCTCAAGGGCAACGGCGACGCCCTGGCCGTCACCCGCCCCGACGTGATCAGGGGCATCCACCTCGCGTATCTCGAGGCGGACGCCGACATCCTCGAGACCAACACGTTCACCGCCACGCGGATCGCGCAGGCCGACTACGGCCTGGAGGGCGCGGTGCGCGAGATCAACCTCGCCGCCGCCAGGCTCGCCCGCGCCGTGGCCGACGAGGTCACCGCGCGCGACCCGTCGCGGCCCCGCTTCGTCGCCGGCATCCTCGGCCCGACCAACCGCACCGCGTCGCTCTCGCCCGACGTCAACAACCCGGGCTTCCGCGCCGTCAGCTTCGACGACCTCGTGGCCGCGTACGCCGAGCAGGCCGAGGCGCTGCTCGAGGGCGACGTGGACATGCTGATGGTCGAGACGGTGTTCGACACGCTCAACTGCAAGGCGGCGCTCTACGCCGTGCGCGAGCTGCTCGAGCGCCGCGGCGAGGACGTGCCGCTCATGGTGTCGGGCACGATCACCGACCAGAGCGGGCGCACGCTGAGCGGCCAGACCGTCGAGGCGTTCTGGAACTCGATCCGCCACGCCGACCTGTTCGCGGTCGGCCTCAACTGCGCCCTCGGCACCGACCAGCTCCGCCCCTACGTCCAGGACCTTGCGGGTCTCGCGGGAATCCCCGTGTCGGTGCACCCCAACGCGGGTCTGCCCAACGCGTTCGGCGGCTACGACGACACGCCCGAGTACATGGCCGCGGCGATCGGCGACTGGGCGAAGAGCGGCTTCGTGAACGTCGTGGGCGGCTGCTGCGGCACCACGCCGGACCACATCCGCGCCATCGCCGCGGCGGTGCGCGGCATCCCGCCCCGCCCGCTCCCCGACCTGCCGCCCTACACCCGCCTCTCCGGCCTCGAGCCCCTGACGCTGTGGCCCGGCCGGCTGTTCGTGAACGTCGGCGAGCGGACCAACGTGACCGGGTCGAAGCGGTTCGCCGAGCTCATCAAGGCGGACAAGTACGGCGAGGCCGTCGCGGTGGCACGACAGCAGGTCGAGAACGGCGCGCAGATGATCGACGTGAACTGCGACGAGGGCATGCTCGACAGCGCCGCGGCAATGACCACGTTCCTCAACCTCATCGCGGCCGAGCCCGACATCTGCAAGGTGCCGGTGATGGTGGACTCCTCCAAGTGGGAGGTGATCGAGACCGGCCTCAAGTGCCTGCAGGGCAAGGGCGTGGTGAATTCGATCTCGCTCAAGGAGGGCGAGGTCGTCTTCGTCGAGCACGCCCGCAAGGTGCGGCGCTACGGCGCGGCGGTCGTCGTGATGGCGTTCGACGAGCAAGGCCAGGCCGACACGGTCGAGCGCAAGGTCTCGATCTGCGAGCGCGCGTACCGCATTCTCACGGAGCAGGTGGGGTTCCCGCCCGAGGACATCGTGTTCGACCCGAACATCTTCGCGGTCGCCACGGGCATCGCCGAGCACAACCGCTACGCGATCAACTACCTCGAGGCGGCCCGGCAGATCAAGCGACGCTGCCCCCGCGCCCTGATCTCCGGCGGCGTGTCGAACCTGTCCTTCAGCTTCCGCGGCAACGCCACGGTGCGCGAGGCGATGCACTCGGCCTTCCTGTACCACGCGATCCAGGCCGGGATGGACATGGGCATCGTCAACGCCGGCCAGCTCGCGGTCTACGACGACATCCCGGAGGCGCTGCTCGAGGCGGTCGAGGACGTGCTGTTCGACCGCAAGGAGGGCGCCACCGAGCGCCTGACCACGATCGCGGAAACCACGGCGAAGCACGCCAAGGTGCGCTCGCGCGAGGACCTCGCCTGGCGCAGCGCGCCCGTCGCCGAGCGGCTCAAACACGCGCTGGTCGAGGGCATCGACCAGTTCGTCGAGACGGACGTCGAGGAGGCACGGCGGCAGGCCGAACGGCCGATCCACGTGATCGAAGGGCCGCTGATGGACGGGATGAACGTGGTCGGCGACCTGTTCGGCTCGGGCAAGATGTTCCTGCCCCAGGTGGTCAAGAGCGCGCGGGTGATGAAGAAGGCGGTCGCCTACCTCGTGCCGTTCATCGAGGCCGAGAAGGCGGCGAGCGGCGAGGCACCGCGGGCCAAGGGCAAAATCGTGATGGCCACCGTGAAGGGCGACGTCCACGACATCGGCAAGAACATCGTGGGCGTGGTGCTGCGCTGCAACAACTACGACATCGTGGACCTCGGCGTGATGGTGCCGGCGCAGACGATCCTCGACACGGCGCGGCGCGAGCGGGCGGACGCCATCGGGCTGTCGGGCCTCATCACCCCCTCGCTGGACGAGATGGTGCACGTGGCCAAGGAGATGCAGCGCGAAGGCTTCGAGGTGCCGCTGCTGATCGGCGGCGCCACCACGTCGCGGATGCACACGGCGGTCAAGATCGAGCCGCACTACAAGGGCCCGACGGTGCACGTGCTCGACGCGTCGCGCAGCGTGGGCGTGGTGGGCCAGCTGCTCTCGGCGGACCGGCGCGCCGGTTTCGTGGGCGGAGTGAAGGACGAGTACGTGAAGCTTCGGGAGGAGCACGCGGGCCGGCGCGAGCGCGCCGCCGCCCTGCCGATCGCCCAAGCGCGGGCCAACCGCGCCGGCGGCGACTGGTCGCACGCGGCCCCAGCCCGGCCGGCGCAGCCCGGCGTGCACGTCTTCGAGGATTACGCGCTCGACGAGCTGGTGGACTACGTGGACTGGACACCGTTCTTCCAGGCCTGGGAGCTCAAAGGCCGGTACCCCGCGATCCTGGACGACCCGGTCGTCGGCGAGCAGGCGAGCAACCTGTTCAAGGACGCCCGCGCCCTGCTCGAGCGCCTGGTCTGCCAGCGGCTGCTCACGGCGCGCGCCGTGGTCGGTCTGTTCCCGGCCAACGCGGTCGGCGACGACGTCGAGGTCTACGCCGACGGGGGGGGGGGAGGGGGGGCGCGCGGCGGCGTCGCGGCCACGCTGCGGTTCCTCCGCCAGCAGACCCCGCGCGCGGCGGGCCGGCCCAACCACTGCCTCGCCGATTGGGTTGCTCCGAAAACCACGGGCCTGTCCGACTGGATCGGTGCGTTCGCCGTGACCACCGGCCACGGGCTCGACGAGCTGGTGAAGGACTTCGAGGCGCGCCACGACGACTACAACGCCATCATGGCCAAGGCGCTGGCCGACCGTCTGGCCGAGGCGTTCGCGGAGCGGATGCACGAGCGGGTGCGCCGCGAGTTCTGGGGCTACGCGCCGGCCGAATCGCTGCCCAACGACGACCTGATCGCCGAGAAGTACCGCGGCATCCGGCCCGCACCCGGCTATCCGGCCTGCCCCGACCATACCGAAAAGGGCACGTTGTTCGCGCTCCTGGGCGCCACGCCGCGCGCCGGCATCAGCCTGACCGAGTCCTACGCGATGTGGCCCGCCGCCGCCGTGAGCGGCTGGTACATCGCGCACCCCGACGCGATCTACTTCGGCGTCGGGCGCATCGGGAAGGATCAGGTCCTGGACTACGCGGCCCGCAAGGGCTGGACGCCGGCGGAGGCCGAGCGCTGGCTGTCGCCCAGCCTCGGCTACGACCCCTGATGCCCGACCTCCGGACCCTCATCGACGACGGCCGCGCCCACGTGTGCGACGGGGCGATGGGCACGATGCTGTACGCCAAGGGCGTGTTCATCAACGTCTGCTACGACGAGCTCAACCTCCGCGCGCCCGACCTGGTGAAGGAGGTGCACGCCGCCTACGTGAAGGCGGGCGCCGAGATCATCGAGACCAACACGTTCGGCGCCAACCCGGTAAAGCTCGGTACCTACGGGCTCGCCGACCAGGCGACGCTCATCAACCGCAAGGCAGCCGAGCTGGCGCGCGAGGCCGCGGGCCCGCGTGCGTGCGTCCTGGGCGCGATCGGGCCGCTGGGCGTCCGCCTCGAACCGTTCGGCGAGACCGCGAAGGCCGAGGCGTTCGCGTGCTTCAAGCTCCAGGCCGACGGCCTGCTGGCCGGCGGCGTGGACGGGTTCATGCTCGAGACGTTCAGCGACCTGGACGAGATCCGCGAAGCGCTGAAGGCCGTGCGCGCCACGAGCGAGAAACCGGTGTTCGCGCAGATGACCGTGGGCGAGGACGGCCACACCGCCTACGGGACCGACGTCGAGACGTTTACGCGCGCGCTCGACGAAGCGGGCGCCGACGTGATCGGCGTGAACTGCTCAGTCGGCCCGCAGGGCGTGCTCGAGGCCGTGGAGCGGATGGCGCGCGTCACGCGCCGGCCGCTGGCCGCGCTGCCCAACGCGGGCCTGCCACGCGCCGTGGGCGACCGCAAGATCTACATGGCCTCGCCCGAGTATCTCGGCACGTACGCCAAGTTCCTGGTGGAGGCGGGCGCGCGGTTCGTGGGCGGCTGCTGCGGCACCACGCCCGACCACATCCGCGAAGTGGCGTCGTTCGTCGCGAGCGTCTCACCCCGGCAGGCCAACGTCGTGATCATCAAGCCGGCCGAGGCGCCGGCCGCGGTGCAGGCCGTACCGATGGCCGACCGGTCGCGCTGGGGGCACAAGCTGTCGAAGGGTGAATTCGTGACGACGGTTGAAATCGTCCCGCCCAAGGGGACGGACGCGACGCAGATGATCGAGAGCGTGCGCGCCCTGAAACGGGCCGGCGTGGACGCCGTCAACGTGCCCGACGGGCCGCGCGCCCAGAGCCGGATGGGCGCGCTGATGACCGCGCTGCTGATCGAAAAGGAAATCGGCCTCGAAACGGTGATCCACTACTGTTGCCGCGACCGCAATCTCCTCTCGATGCTGTCGGATCTGCTGGGCGCCGCGGCGCACGGGCTGCACAACATCCTCGCCGTCACCGGCGACCCGCCGAAGATGGGCCCGTACCCCGAGGCCACGGCGGTCTTCGACATCGACGCGATCGGCCTGACCAACCTCCTCAGCCGGCTCAACCACGGTCTCGATCCCGGCGGCAACCCGATCGGCAAGCCCACGGCGTTCGTCATCGGGGTGGGCGTGAATCCGGCCGCGGTGGACCCCGAGCGCGAGCTCAAGCGGTTCGCGTGGAAGGTGGACGCCGGCGCCGAGTACGCCATCACCCAGCCGGTGTTCGACCCCGAGCAGCTGGAGCGTTTCCTCGAGCGCATCGCGGACGTGCGCATCCCTGTCGTCGCCGGCATCTGGCCGCTGGTGAGCCTGCGCAACGCCGAGTTCCTGGCGAACGAGGTGCCCGGCGTGACCGTGCCGGTCGAGGTGATGGAGCGGATGCGGGCCGCCCAGGAGAAGGGCAAGGAGGCCGCGCTGGCCGAAGGCGTCGCCGTTGCCCGCGAGATGCTGCGCCGGGTCCGTCCACTGGTCCAAGGCGCCCAGGTCAGCGCGCCGTTCGGCCGAGTCCCGGTCGCCCTGGAGGTCTTCCAATAGATCGCCGGGGGTCGCGGGTGCAGCGGATTGCACGGACCCTTGCCGCGTGTGGACCATCCCTGCAGGTTTCAGGATTGCTAGGTGGCGGTCGCCGTTGAACTTACGGCACCCCGCCCGTGCGGAACGAGGCTTGCTGCAATGGGGTCGGTGAGGTGCGCGCACCGCGGGCTCAGGGGCACGGCGGGGTTCACGCTGTTCGAGGCGGTGATGGTTCTCGTCATCGTCGCGACGGTCGTGGGCGCACTCACCCCCTCGGTGATGCGCCAGTTGTCGCGGGCGCGGGTCAACCGCGCCGCGACCATCGTGGCGGCCGAGTTTCTCCAGGCCCAGACGCTGGCGGGCCGGCAGCGCAAACCCATCGTGGTGTCGTTCGACGTCGTGAACCGGATCATCTTCGTCGCCGACGCGGCCACGTCCACCACGACGAGCCTGCGGCGCCTCGGCGCGGACAGCGAGTTCCGGCTCACCTCGCTCACCGCGACGTATGGCAACGTGTTCATCATGCCCAACGGCATGGCCAACATGGCGGTCACCGTCACGGTCGAGGCGGCCGGCTACAGCCGGCAGGTGCGCCTGACGCGCGCCGGCCAGGTCCGGATCCTGTGACGCCGGCCGAGGACGGCTTCTCGCTGATCGAGGTCATGATCAGCGTCGTCATTTTCTCGGCGGTCATCCTGTCGCTGGCCGGTCTCGCGTTCCAGGTGGCGCGCCGCTCGACCCGCGCCACCCACCAGGCGCTCGTCATGTCGGTGCTCCAGACGCGGGTGGATCAGGCGTCGGCCGTGCCGTTCGACAGCCTGTCGCTGGTAGTGAGGTGCGATACGACGGTCAGCGGCGCGGTGCGGATCTACGGTTGCACCACGATCGTGTCGTCCACACCACGGATCGCCAACCTCGCGATCGTCGTGCGCACCAACATCCCGGGCAATCCCCCCGACACCGTCCGGCTGACCCGCGGCAAGACCCGCACCCCGATCCCGATCCGGTGACCTCCACGCGCCGAGGCTTCGCCCTGACCGAGCTGCTGGTCGCCATGGTGGTGGCCGGGATCATCGGCGTGGCCCTGACGCGGCTGGTGATCAACCAGGCCCGCTTCGTGAGCATGCAGGACGCCGGGATGCGGGCGCGCGGCGCCGCGCGCGCGGCCCTCAACGTGCTCACGTCCGAGCTGCAGATGACCAGCGGCGGCGGCCTGGTGGACGCCACGAGGGACTCGATCACGGTGCGAGTGCCGTACGCGTTCGGGCTCGCGTGCCGCAAGGTCAGCGGGAGCACCATCGTCGCCCTGTTCCCGGCGGACTCCGCGACGTTCGCGTCGGCGGTGCCGAGCGGATTCGCGTTTCAGGATTCCGTAGGCGCCTACCACGTCCAGGACGGCGCGGCCGTGAGCCCGGCATCGGCTGTCGCCGTCGCGGCGGCTTGCCTGATCCTGCTGCCCCCCATCAACCTCACGGCGCTCACCGCGCCCGGGTGGTCCATTCTTCGCGGGGTCGCCCTGGCCAACGCCACGAGCGACACGGCGGCCATCGGGGCCGTCGCCTACGTGTATCAGAACGTGCGGTACGCGTTCGCCCCCTCGGTCGAGCTGCCGGGTCGCACGGCCCTGTGGCGCACGGTGCTCAGTACCGGGGTGCGCGAGGAGCTGGTGGTGCCGTTCGACACGTCGGCCGGGTTCCGGTTCCTGGTCGGCCCGTCGTTCGCCGTGCGCGCGACCCCACCCGCCGCGCTGGACTCCGTGGTCGGCCTGCAAATCGGGCTGGTCGCGCAAAGCGAAGCCGCGGCGCAGGGCACGACGCGGCCCACCACGTTCGACCTGACCACCTCCATCACGTTCAGGAACAATGCGCCCTGACCGCTCGGGCTTCGTCCTGCCGACGACGCTGCTCGTCATGACGCTGCTCACCGTCATGCTGACCGCAGCCTTCACCCTCGTCTCGGCCGAATACCGGACGACCGACAATTCCGCCGCTATCACCCGAGCGCAAGCGATCGCCGAGGCGGGTTTGCAGAGTTACCTATCCTTGAACCGGAACCTGACCGGCACGACAGACTCGATTCGTGTGACCTTGACCGGCGGCTACGCCGACGTGGTCGCCCGCCGCCTCCGGGACAGCACCACGACGCGGCGCGCCATCTGGCTGATCCGGTCGAGCGGTTACGCCGCGGATCCGATCCTCATCGGGCAGCTGCAGGCCCGCCGCACCATCGCGCAGGTGGCCGAGCGGCACCGGGCGCAGTTCCCCGCAGAGGGGGCGCTGCTCGCGCCGAACGGTGTCCATATCGTGGGCGCGGGGGGGAACAACCCCATCACCGGGTCGGACGCATCGTGCGGCGGCGTCCGTCCGCGCATCGGCCTCCTGATCCCGTCCCCGATCGGTACCTACTATACGGAAACGAGCCCCGGCGACCCGGACCCGGCCGGTACGCCCGTCGGCATCCTTACCGCGCCGTCCGCATCGGCCGCGATCGACTCTACGCACATTGACTGGCCCGCGCTCGTCGGCGGCAACTTCACGCCCGACTATTCCATCCCACCGGGCCCGCCGAGCTGGACGTCGCAGGCCGTGTATTTCAGGAACGGCAACTACACGCTCGGCGCGTTTGGAACCCCGACGATGTACGGCATCCTCGTGGTGACGGGAAACCTGACGCTGGTCGGAGACGGCCACTGGCACGGGTTGATCATCGTCGGCGGGTATGTGGCGACCAGCGGTCCGTTCCGCGTCCACGGTATGATGATCTCGGGCATGAACATCGCGTTGGGCCAGGCTGTGCCCCCCGACACGATCCTGCGTGCGGGCGTCGCCCTGCAATGGCGCTCGTGCGAGTTTGACCCGGCCGTGAGCAACCTGGCGTCCACGGCGCCCCGGCGCGGCACGTGGGTGAACACCTGGTCGATGTACTAGACGGCGTGGCGGATGGCGAGTCGAGTATTGAGTAGGGAGTAGGGAGTAGGGAGTAGGGAGCAGGGAGTAGGGAGTAGGGAGTAGGGAGTGCCCGCCGGGCCGGCGCGGTGGCTCCGGACCGCCCGTGGCCGTATTTTCCCCCCGCCATGACGACGACCCACGACCTGCGTCCTCCGCTGACGGCCCTCTCCGACGAAGAGCAGATGTTCCGGGAGGCGGTGCGCGACTTCGCCACCGAGCGCGTGCGCCCGTTGGTCCACGCCATGGACGTCGCCGGCGCGCTCGATCCGTCGCTCCCGCCCGCCTGCTTCGAGCTGGGCCTGATGGGCATCGAGATCCCCGAGGCACTGGGCGGCGCCGGCGGCGGGCTGTTCATGACCACTCTGGCCGTCGAAGAGCTGTCCGCGGTGGACGCCTCTGTCGCCATCCTCGTGGACGTGCAGAACACCCTGGTGATCGAGCCGCTGCTCAAGTGGGCCACTGACGAGCAGCGCGCCCGCTGCTTCCCGCGGCTCGCCGCCGACACGGTCGGCGCCTACGCCTTGAGCGAGGCCGGCTCGGGGTCCGACGCCTTCGGGCTCCAGTGCAAGGCCACGCGCGGCGGCGCGGGCTGGGTCCTGCAGGGCCGCAAGCTGTGGATCACCAACGGCGCCGAGGCAGGCCTGTACATCGTGTTCGCCAACACCGACTTCGCGAAGGGCTACAAGGGCATCACGGCGTTCATCGTCGAGCGCACCACCCCCGGCTTCAGCGTCGGCAAGAAGGAGGACAAGCTCGGCATTCGCGCCTCGAGCACGACCGAGCTGGTGCTCGACGGCGTCGAGGTCTCCGACGCGGACGTGCTGGGCGCGGTCGGCCAGGGTTACAAGGTCGCGATCGAGACGCTCAACACGGGGCGGATCGGCATCGGCGCGCAGATGATCGGCGTGGCGCGGGGCGCCCTCGACGCCGCCAGGGCCTACGTGCAGGAGCGCAAGCAGTTCGGCAAGGCCGTCGCGGAGTTCCAGGGCGTGCAGTTCCAGCTGGCACAGGCCGCGACCGAGCTCGAAGCGGCGCGCCTCATGGTGTACAACGCCGCGCGGCTCCGCGACGCCGGACAGGAATACACGATCAACGCCGCGATGGCCAAGCTGTACTCCTCGCAGGTCGCCGAGCGCGTCACGTCCCTGTGCGTGGAATTGTTCGGCGGGTACGGCTACACGAAGGAATACCCGGTCGAGAAGTTCTATCGCGACGCGAAGATCGGCACGATCTACGAGGGCACCAGCAACATGCAGCTGCAGACGATCGCGAAGCTCTTCCTCAGGTAGCCGTCAGGGCTGCCGACCCGGGCGGCGTCGGCCGGCCCGTCAGGGCTCGGCGGCGCAGCAGCGGCTCGAAGGAATCCGGCGCCCCCGGGGCGCCGAGCAGGAATCCCTGCGCCTGGTCGCAACTCAGCTCCTCGAGCACCCGCAGCTGCTCCTCTCGCTCGACCCCCTCCGCGACCACGACGAGCCGGAGACTGTGCGCGAGGGTGATAATCGCCGCGACGATCGCCCCCGCCTCGCTCGAGCCCGGCAGGTCCTTCACGAACGATCGGTCGATCTTGAGACAGTCCACGGGCAGGCTGCGCAGGTAGCTCAGCGACGAGTAGCCGGTACCGAAATCGTCGATGGCGACCCGTACGCCGTGCTCCTGCAACGAGCGGATCACCTGGCGCGTCGCGTCGGGATCGAGCATCGCGGTCGTCTCGGTGATCTCGATTTCGAGCTGGTCCGGCTCGATGCCCACGTCCCGCGCCACGTTCACCACCGACTCCACGAATCCCGCCTCCTGCAGCCCCCGCGCCCCGACGTTCACCGAAGCGTGGACCATCCCGAGCCCGGCGTCGCGCCAGGCGCGCAGGTGCTCGCACACGCGCCGCCGTACGCCAAGGTCGATGCCGCCGTCGAGCCCGGCGCGCTCGGCCGCCGGCAGGAACACGCCCGGTGCGAGCAAGCCGCGACCAGGGTGGCGCCACCGCACCAGCGCCTCGAGCCGCGACAGCCGCCGGCCGGCAAGCTCCACCACCGGTTGGAACACCACGTCGAGCTCACCCTGCCGCAGTGCCCGTCGCAGATCCGCCTCGAGCGCGCGCAGCTCGGCCACGTGCCGGTCCAGCGGCGCGGCATAGGCCCGGAACGCGTTGCCGGCCTCCTGTCGCGCCGCCGCGAGCGCCACGTCGGCCGCCCGCAGGAGCGACGACGCGTCGAGTCCGTCGCCGGGGAACTGACTCGCGCCCACGCACGCCGAGAGGTAGACCGGCTGCCCGCCCACGTCGATCGGGCCGTCCGCGGCGGCCAGCAGCCTGTGGGCCACGGCCGCCACGTCGTCCGCGTCGCGCACGCTCGACAGCAGCACCCCGAACTCGTCGCCGGAGAGCCGGGCGACCGTCGCTCCCGGACGCCCCGCCTCGCGGACGCGCTGCGCCAGGGTCCGCAGCGCTTCGTCGCCCGCCGCGTGGCCGAGCGATTCGTTGACCGCCCGGAACCGGCGCAGATTGAGGAGCAGCACCGCCGCGCCCCGCCCCGCGAGCGGGGCGCGGGCCGTGGCCATCACGACCCGCTCGACGAAGAGCCGGCGGTTAGGCAGGCCGGTCAGAGGGTCGTGATACGCCAGATGCTCGAGCTCCCGCGCCGCGCGCGTGCCCCGGTCCCGCTCCTCCTCCAGCAGGCCTACCACGATCGCGATCCCCGTGGCGCCGACCAGCACCAGCTCCACGATGCCGAGGTAGGGCCCGAAGGCCCCGCCGTCGAACACGTGGGCGATCAGCAGGAACTGCAGCGCCTGAAACGCGCCCAGCACGATCAGCGAGCCCGCCACCAGCAGCCTGCCCCGTTCGGCCGGCACCCAGTTGACCCGCACGAACGCGACGCCCGCGGCGACGAAGGCCGCGCCCGCGGCCAGGGCGCGAATGCCGTAGCGGCCGAGCAGGCGGGCCTCGATGGGCGCTCCCGACGTGGCGAGCACCACACCCACCCCGACGAGCACGCACGACGCAACGACGAACCGCGCCACCGGCGGGGGCACCCGCCGGCCCCGCAGCTCCCACGCGCCCAGGACCAGCCAGCCCACCTGCAGATACCCGGCGGCGAGCGCGACCGCCGCCACCGCCAGCCTGAGGCCCTGCGACCCGCCAGTCCCGGCCAGAAACCGGCCCGCGGAGGCGAGCAACTGGAACACGCCGAGCGCGATCCAGCTGTAGGCCCAGCGCTCGACGTACGCATCGCGATACTCGCGATACAGCTTCACCAGCACGACACCCACCAGCATGGCGAGCCCGGCCTGGGCGAGCAGGGTCGTGAACTCCACGGCGGCGATCTGCTGCAGCTGCGCCATGCGCGCTCCCGTCATAGCACGGCTGGTGGGGATTGCGGCCAGATGTACCGCGGCGCGCGACCGCGTGCAAACTCACCTTGAATCGTCGAGTCGGCCGGAGTGTTGCTTCTGCGCAACAACCGGCCGCCCTTTCCTAGAAGGGGCATCGCCATCAGCTTAGGTGAGCCAAGGCGCTCGACCGGGCACCCTTCTTGCGCCTCGCGCCTGAACCCGCCGACCTGGATTCGGAGCTCCACCACGATGACGATGATGATCATGATCTCGGCCATGTACGAGAACGGTGGCAACACCACCCACCGCATGCTCGACGGCCACCCGGAGCTCTTCGTCTACCCGTTCGAGTCCCAGGTCGGGACCGGGCTGGTCAACGACTATCTCGCGAGCTTCGTGCCGATCCGGTACCGCTGGCCCGAGTTCCCGATCGAGGGCACGGCCGCACAGGACTACGAACTGTTCTGGGACGAGGAGCTGAAGACATACCTGCGGGTGCGCTCGCGCAGCAAGTTTCGGGACTGCGGCCTCGAGATGGACGAGGGCGACCGGAGGCGGGAGTTCGCCGAGTATGCGCGCGGCAAGCCGCGCAGCCGTCGCGCCATCGTCTCGGCCTTCTTTCATTCGACGTTCGCGGCGTGGCGCAATGTTGCCCGCTCGGGCAAGGAGCGCGCCTGGGTCGGATACAATCCGGTGCAGGTCCTGGACGTGGCCAAGTTCTTCGCCGACTTCCCGGACGGCCACATGATTCACGTGGTGCGGCATCCCTACGGCGGGTTCGCCGATACCAAGAAGCGCCCGTTCCCGTTGTCGCTGGAGCGGTACGCGTGGACCTGGAACCTGTGTCAGCACGTGGCGCTGGTCGCCCAGGAGCAGTTCGCGGGCCGCTTTCATCTGTTGCGATTCGAGGACCTGGTGAAGGACCCGGAGGCGGCCATGCGGCCGTTGCTGCAGGCGCTGGGGCTGGCGTGGTCCGACCGCTGTACGACGCCGACCTTCAACGCGGCGCCCCTGGGCCAGGTGGCGCCGTGGGGAACGATCCGCACCCCAACCACCGAAGCGAACCTCGCCACCCGGAACGAGCTCTCGAAGGACGAGCAGGCGCGCCTGAGCACCCTCACGCGGGTGATGTTCGACCTCGTGTACGGCCGTGAGGCCGCGCGCACGGAGCTCCTGGGTGCTCTCCGCGCCTGAGCGCGTCGGGCGAGCGGCGATGGCGGAGCGTTGCGACCACTTCCTGCTGAAGGCCGACATCGCCGAGGCGGATCATCGCCTGCGAGAGCTCCGGACCGGCGACGCCACGGACCCCCCGCCCGAGCCCGCCGCCCTCGCGCGCGCGATCGCGCGGGCCACGGGCGTCGAGGTCACCGGGGTCGAGCCGCACCCTCTGCGCGGCACGTTCCGGTGGGTCGTGTTCGCCTCGCTCGCCGACGGGCGGCGGGTCGTGGCCCGGGTCAACCGGCTGGACCACCCCGCTCTCGCCGACGGCCTCGTGCTCGAGGAGCGGCTCGCCGCGCACCTGCGGCCGCTTGGCATCCCCGCGCCGGCCGTGCTCGCGGTCGACGTGAGCGGCGCGGTGCTGCCGGCGGGGTTCGCGGTGCAGGAGCGCCTCGAGGGCGCGACGCTGGGCGCGCGCGACGGCGACGAGCCGGCCGTGATGGCCGGCCTCCGCTCGCTCGGCGGCACATTGCGCCGCTTGCACGCCGTCGAGCTTCCCGGCGCCGGGCCCCTCGCCGCGCCGTTGGGCGACGCGCCGCCCAGCGAGCCAGGGCTCCGGGGCGGCTTCGCGACCTGGAGCGACTACCTGCGCTGCCGCCTCGACGATCACGTCGCCGCGTGCGTCCGCGCGGGCAGCCTGGACACGGCCGGAGCCCATCGCGTGCTCCGGCTGATGGCCGAGCTCGACGCCGTGGCGAAGGGGGGCGGGGGGCGGGGGGGGGCGGCCGACCGGCTGCTGCACGGAGACCCCGCCGGGCCGAACGTGATCCTCCGCGCGGACGGCACGGTGGGCGGGCTCGTGGACTGGGAGGACGCGCTGGTCGGCGAGCCGCTGTTCGAGCTGGCCTCATGCGCCTGCTTCCACCCGGAGCGGCGTTGGGCCGCCCTGTTCGAAGGCTATCTCGGCGCGCCGGCGCTTCCCGCGCCGGATCGGCGCCGGTTCCGGCTCTACGTCCTGCGCATCGCGCTGGCGCGCACGGTCGTGCGCGAGCGCTTCGCCATCGCGGACGCCCCGGGCCACGCGCCGGCCGCCGACCGCGTGCGGCGCGCGCTGCAGGCGCTCGAGAGCAAGGAGGGCGCCGCGTGAGCGCGGCCGGACGCCGGGTCTTCGTGACGGGCTGCACGGGCTTCGTCGGCTCGCACGTGGTCGAGCAGCTGCGACGCGACCCGAAGCGCCAGGTCGGCGTGCTGATGCGGCCGGGCAGCGATGCCTGGCGCCTCGACCCCAAGATTCTCACCGGCGGCGGGGCCACGGTGATCGAGGGCGACCTCCAGCGGGTCGACGGGCTGCGCGCGGACCTGGCCCGCTTCGCGCCGGACACCGTGGTGCACCTGGCGTGGGACGGTGTGGGCCCCAAGGAGCGCGACGACGCGCGGCAGCTGCGCAACATCGACGCGTCCATCGGGCTGCAGCAGCTCGCGCACGAGGTCGGCGCGACCAACTGGATCGGCATGGGCTCGCAGGCCGAGTACGGGCCGCACCTCGCGTCGATCCGCGAGACCGACGCCACGCGGCCGACCACGCTGTACGGGGCGACCAAGCTCAGCGTGTGTCACATCGGCCGCCTGTGCGCGGCGCAGCGCCAGATGCGGTTCGTGTGGCTCAGGCTGTTCTCGACCTACGGTCCGAAGGACCACCCGCGCTGGCTGATTCCGTACGTCACCCTCTCGCTGCTCAAGGGCGAGAGCCCCGCGCTCACCGAAGGCCGCCAGAACTGGGACTACGTGCACGTCCGCGACATCGCGAGCGCGGTGGTGGCCGTGGTGGACGACTCCGACGCCGAGGGCGTCTTCAACGTCGGCTCCGGGCGGGTGGTCACGGTGCGCCGGGTGGTGGAGCGCATCCGCGACCTGATCGACCCCTCCCGGCCGCTGGGCTTCGGCCAGCTGCTGTATCGCCCCGACCAGGTGATGCACCTCGAGGCCGACATCAGCCGTCTGCAACGCGCCACCGGCTGGTCTCCCGGCACGGACCTCGACCATGGGCTGGCGGAAACCGTCGACTGGTATCGGGAGCGTGGCGGCGAACTCCGCGCTTGAGCTGAGCCGCCGGCTGCGGGCTCACGCCCTCCGGATGGTTCACGCCGCGAAGTCCTCGCATATCGGCACCTGCCTGTCGATGGCGGACATTCTCGCCGTGCTCTACGACGGCGTGCTGAACGTCCGCCCCGCCGAGCCGCGGTGGCCGGAGCGCGACCGGCTCGTCGTCAGCAAGGGCCACGGCGCCGCGATCGTCTACGCCGCCCTCGCCGAGCGCGGGTTCTTTCCGCTGACCGAGCTGGACCGCTATTGCCGGGACGGCTCGCCGCTCACCGGTCACATCAACTCGCACGTGCCCGGGGTCGACGCCGCCACGGGCGCGCTGGGACACGGGCTCGGCATCGCCTGCGGCCTGGCCCTCGGGGCCATGCGCTCGGGCGCCGGCTGGCGGGCGTTCACGATCCTGAGCGACGGCGAGCTCGACGAAGGATCCATCTGGGAAGCGGTGCTGTTCGCGCCGCATCACCGGCTCGACAACCTCGTCGCGATCGTGGACTACAACAAGATCCAGAGCTTCGGCCGGGTGAGTGAAGTGCTGGAGCTCGAGCCGCTCGCCGCCAAGTGGCGCGCGTTCAACTGGGGCGTGCGCGAGCTGGACGGCCACGATCACGACGCCCTCCGGGCCGCCCTGACGGCGCTGCCCATCGAGCCGGGGCGGCCCTCAGTCCTGATCGCCCACACCGTGAAGGGCAAGGGCGTGCCGTTCATGGAGGACGACCTGCTCTGGCACTATCGGTCTCCCAGCGACGCCGAGCTGGCCGCCGCGCTCGCCGCCGTCTCCGGCGGAGAGAAAGCGGGCGCGCCGTGAGAACGGCGTTCATCGAGACGCTGTGCGAGGTGGCCGCCGCGGACGAGCGCATCGTGCTGGTCTGCGGCGATCTTGGCTACTCGGTGCTCGAGGTGTTCGCCAAGCGGTTTCCCGACCGGTACCTGAACGCCGGGGTCGCCGAGGCGAACATGACCGGCGTCGCGGCGGGCCTCGCGATGACCGGCCGCGTCGTGTTCACCTACTCGATCGCGAACTTCCCGGTCATCCGCTGCCTGGAGCAGGTCCGCAACGACGTCTGTTATCACGGGCTCGACGTGAAGATCGTCGCCGTGGGCGGCGGCCTCGCGTACGGGCCCCAGGGCTACACCCACCACGGCGTCGAGGACCTCGCGGTGATGCGGGTGCTCCCCGGCATGACCGTGGTCGCGCCCGGCGATCCGGTCGAGGCCCGGCTCGCCACCCGCGCCGTGGTGCGGCAGGCGGGTCCCTGCTATTTGCGGCTGGGGAAGGCCGGCGAAACGGCGGTCCACCAGTCCGAGCCCGCCTTCGCGATCGGCCGCGCGATCCCGATGCGTGACGGCTCCGACGTTACGCTGATCAGCACCGGCGGGGTCCTGGCGCTCGTGGCCGGCGCCGCCGACGCGTTAGGAAGGCAGGGCATCCGGGCGCGGGTGCTCAGCATGCCGTGCATCGCGCCGCTCGATCAGGAGGCGGTGGAGCGGGCGGCCGCCGAGACCCCGCTCGTGGTCACGGTCGAGGAGCACGGCGCCGGGGGCCTGGCGAGCGCGGTCGCCGAGGTGCTGGCCGGCCGCCCGGGCGCGGCGCGGCTCGTCCCGCTGCGGCTCGAGCGCCGCGCCATCCACGTCGCCGACGACCAGGTCACGCTGCGCAGCGCGCAGGGACTCAGCGTCGCGGGCATCACCGAAGCCGTGTCCCGCGCCCTCGCCAGGCGCGCATGACGCCGGCGGAAGCCCCGGAGCCGGCGGCCCGACCCGATGCGGTGGACGTCAGCCTGATCGTCCCGTGCTACAACGAGCGCGAGCTGCTCGAGCACACCATCCCGCCCCTGTTCCACGCCCTCAGCGCCGCCGTTCCGCGCTGCGAGCTCATCCTGGTGGACAACGGCTCCACCGACGGGACCGCGGACGTCATCGGCCGTGTCGCGAGGCTGGACCCGCGAATCCGCACCGCCCGGGTGCCGGTGAACCTCGGCTACGGGCTCGGCGTGCTCACCGGGTACGAGGTCGTGCGCGGCCGGTGCGTCGGGCACATCCCCGCCGACGGCCCGGTCGCGCCCGAAGACGTCGTGGCCATCGCCCGCCGCGCGCTCGACGAAGGCGCCGGCGCCCTGGTGACCGCCGTGCGGCTGCAGCGCCAGGACACGTGGGTGCGCCGCCTCGTCTCCCGCTCGTACAACCTCGTCTTCTTGGTCTTGTTCGGCAGCCTCACCGACGACATCAACGGCACGCCCAAGTTCCTCCACGCGGAGGACCTCAAGCGCGTGGCGCCGAAGAGCCGCGACTACTTCCTCGAGGCGGAAATGATGATCAAGGCCCGCCGCCTCGGCATGAAGGTCGTCCCGGTGCGCGTCTATTCGCGGAGCCGGGAAGGCGGCCGGTCCAAGGTGAGCGCGCGGCTGGTGATGGCCTGCATGGAGTTCGTGCGCAACCTCCTCCGCGCCCGCTTCGGCCTGCTCGCCATGGCGGGCCTGGGCGTCGGCCTGCTCCCGTGACCGACGCGACGCCGGCGCCGGCCGAGCCCGGCCCGCTGTCCCGCGGCACGCTGGGGGCGCTCGCGGCCATCTGCCTCGCGGCCGCGGTGCTGTACGCGCTGTACTGGACTCCGACCGGCGTGGACGACGCCTGGATCACGTACCGCTACGCCGAAAACCTGGCTGCCGGCCACGGCTTCGTGTACAACCTCGGCGAGCGCATCCTCGGCACCACGACGCCCCTGTACACCCTGCTGCTCGCCGCCGCCGGGCGGCTCGGCCTGAGCGTGCCCCTGACCGGCTGGACCTTCGGCTTCGCGGGAATGATCGCGTCCATCGTCCTGCTGTTCCTGCTGGTCCGCCGGATCCACAGCGACCTCGCCGGCCTCCTTGCGGCCGGCCTGCTGGCGGGCGCGCAGCTGTTCCATCGCGTCGCGACGTACGGCATGGAGACGACGCTCTACGTCACCCTGATCCTCGGCGCGTTCCTCGCGTACGTCGCGGGACGCCAGCTCCTCGCGTCGGCCCTGGCCGCCCTGTGCCTGCTCACGCGCGTGGACGGCGGCGCGGTCGGCCTCAGCCTGGCGATCGTGCACGTCGTGACCCGGCGCGAGGTGCCGTGGAAGGCGCTCGCCGTGTATGGGGCGATCGCGGCGCCGTGGTATGCCTTCTCCTACCTTTACTTCGGGAGCGTGCTCCCCAACTCGCTCGCGGCCAAGCGGTTGCACACGCAGCAGACCGTGCTGCTGTGGATGCCCCGCTGGCTGCTGCTCCGCGAGCCGCGGACGCTGTTCGCCGTGGTCGGCGCGGCCGTGGCTCTGCTCGTTCCGGCGTCCCGGCCCCGGGCGGCGGCGCTCGCCATCTGGGGCTCGATCTACGCGGGGGCGTACACGCTAGCCGCGATCCAGCGCTACGACTGGTACCAGACCCCGCTCCTGATCGCTCTGGCGGGGTTCGGAGGCATTGGCGTGGTGGCCATCGCCCGGCGCCTCCCGCGGCTGGGCACGGCGCGCACGGCCGTCGCGATCGGCCTCGCCGCCGCGCTCGTGGTGCCCGACGCCGCGCGGGCGGTGCGGCGCGCCGGGGGCGACGAAGGCATCCTCGGCATCGAGCGGGTGCGCCACGACGCGGCGCTGTGGATGCGCGACAGCCTGCCGCCGGGTGTCCCGATCGCCACCGGCGGCATCGGCCTCGTGGGCTACTTCACGCGGCGCCACATCTACGACGCCATGGGCCTGGTCACGCCGAGCTCGATGCGCATCGAGGGCCGGCTGAGCGACCCGCGTGGCATGCCGTTTCCGCGGTTCCTGCCCGCCGTCATCGCCGACTACAGTCCCGAGTTCGTGTTCGACGGGTTCTGGCTGCCTCCGGGCGAGGCGATGCCCGCATTCATGAACGGGCGCTACGAGGTCGTCCGCGAGTGGCGCGGCGCCGAGCCGTCGTGGCCTCCCTTCATCCTGTACCGGCGCGTCACGCCGCAGTGAACGCCTCGCGGAGCGAACCGGCCCTCGCGTTCGCCCTGTCGGTCGTGCTGTTGCTGCCCGTCGTTCCGCGCTACCTGCACCTCACCCGCGGCACGGCGCTGGGCGGATTCGATCCCTCGGTCGCGCACCTGTTCGTGGCGCTGGCGGCCTTCGGGTGCATTGCGCTCTACGCCGTCCTGGGCCGCCGCGACCCCGGCGCCGGCGACGAGGCCCCCGCCGCGTCCCCGCCCGGCGAGCGCGTGCGCCCGGTCGGCGAAGCCGCGCTGGTGTTCGTCCTGTTCCTCGTGGCGTACTTCCCGCCGTTTCTCCAGCGCTATGGGCCGTACGGGGAGGATTCGTACTTCCTCAGCGTGCTGCAGCGTATGTCCGCGGGACAGCGGCCGTACGCCGAGTTCGAGTTCCTGTACGGACCGCTCCTGCTGTTCCCGATCGCGGGCTGGATCAGCGCCTTCGGCTATTCCCTGCGCGCGTACTACGCGTTTCTCGCGCTGGTCGAAGCGACGACGTTCGCCGCGCTCGCCTACGGGCTCGGCTCGGTGCTGCCGGACCGGCGGCAGCGCCTCGTCGCCCTGCTGGTCGGCGTGGTGCTCCTCGTCAACGACAACCTCGGCCTCTCGTGGATCGCGCTGCGCCGTCTCCTGCCGATCGCGCTGCTGGCCGTGTACGTGCTGGAAGGCCGCACGCGCCGCCGCGCGTGGGCGGCCACGGCCGCGATGTTCGGCGCCCAGGTCATGCTCTCGCTCGAGTACGCGGCGGCGTGCGTCGCCGCGCTGGGCGCGGTCGGCGTGGTGGAGTCGTTCGCGCGCCGCGACTGGCGGCCGGTGGTCCGGGCGGGGCTTGCCGTCGCCGCCGGGTTCGCCGTGGCCGCCGTGATTGCCCTGGGCATGATGGGCCGGGACGCTGTGGAGTGGCTCGCCGCCACCCGACGGATCATCGCCCTCCGGGGCGGCGGCGAGGCCGCGTTCGCGTTCCAGCTGTCGGTCAACGCGGCCGCGGTGTTCGCGCTGCTGTTCGTGGCGTGCGCGTGGCTGGGCGCGGGCCTGCCTCGGCTGCGCGGCGCAACGCCAACGGCCGGGGACCTGCTGGTCGTCGCGTCGGTCACGTACGCCGTCGTCGCGATGAAGAGCGGCCTCGCGCGCTCCGACATGTACCACCTGGTGCCGCCGCTGCTCGGCGTGATCGGCGTGCTGCTGCTGCGCCTCGAGCTCGCGGTGTTCCGGCTGAGCCCGGCGCTGCGGCTGGCCGGCATGGCCGCGGTCGCGCTCACCTGCCTCACCTATCTGCCCGGGCTCTCCGGGGCGGGGCGCCTGTGGGCCCGCGGCTGGGTGCTCGGGGCCCGCGACTTCGTCACGCGGCGACCCGTCAGCAGCGTCACGCCGGCGGCCGCGCGCACGGTGCTCATCGGGCGCGGGCGGACCACCGTGAACCCCGACTGGATCAGGATGGCGGAGTACTTCGCCGATCCGTCACGCGCCGCCGATCCGGTGCTGTTCTACGAGCGCACCTGGGGCCTCGACAAGGTCGTGGGCGTGGCGAAGCCGCGCGGCGTCTATCCCACCGACGACTACCTCGTCGCCGACGAGGAAGGCGTCGCGTTGCGCGAGTTCCTGGAGCAGCACCCGACGGCCCTCGTGGTCGTGGACACCACGGCCTGGGCGCACCTGCTCGATTCCACCTTCACGCCGACGTACGCCAGCATGTTCTGGTTCGGTCGGGTGCGCTCGCTGCCCGTCCGATTCCTCGAGTGGTGGTCGAGCTCGCACTTCGGGACGGCGGTCATCGGCGAGCGGGTGCGCAAACGCGACCGGTGGGCGCGCACCGTCGGCGGCTACGTGCGCGCGCACTACGCCCCGGCGCAGACGTTTGGCGAGTGGATCGTGCTGGCGCGGGCGCCGTGACGTGAGGGAGCCGGGCCCGGCCGACTTCGCCGGATGGGGCCGCTGCCCCGTCGCGCCCGGATGGCTGGTCCAGTCCGAGGACCTGCCCGGGATCACCGCCGGCGCCGCGCTGTCGCGCGGGCTGGGCCGCGCCTACGGCGATGCTGCGCTGCCCGCCACCCCGCGCGATGTGATCGCCCAGACGACCCTCGCCGACCGGCTGCTCGCGTTCGATCCCGCGACCGGCGTCCTGCGCGCGGAAGCCGGGGCCTCGCTGCTCGAACTCAACCGACTGCTCCTGCCCCGCGGGTGGTTCACGCCCGTGACGCCCGGAACGCAGTTCGTCACCCTCGGCGGCATGGTGGCCGCCGACGTGCACGGCAAGAACCACCACCAGGCGGGCTCGTTCGGCGAACACCTGATCGCCCTCACCCTGCGGGTGGCGGATGGACGGGTCGTGGAGTGCTCGGACGCGATCGAGCGCGAGCTGTTCCGCGCTACCATCGGAGGCATGGGCCTCACCGGCCACATCCTCGAAGTGGAGTTCCGCATGATGTCCGTGCCCTCCCCGTGGATCTGGAGCGAGAGCGAGCGGATGCCGAGCCTCGACGCGATGATCGACGGCCTGCGGCGCGCCGCCCGCGACTGGCCGTTCACCGTCGGGTGGATCGACTGCCTGACGCGCGGCCCAGGTCTCGGCCGCGGGATCCTGTTCAAGGGCCGCTGGGCGGAGCGCACCACGGCAACCGCGGGAGCGCCGCCGGCCTTCCGGCGCAGGCTGCGGATTCCGTTCGAGCTCCCCGAATGGGCCCTCGCGCCCTGGTCCGTCAAGCTGTTCAATACCGCCTACTACTGGCGGCACCTCTCGCGGGTCCGCCGCGGCCGCGTGCACCCCCAGCCGTTCTTCTACCCGCTCGACGCCATCGAGCGCTGGAATCTCCTGTACGGCCGCCGCGGCTTCACGCAATACCAGTGCGTCGTACCGCACGCGGAAGACAACAGCCCCACGCGGCGGCTTCTCGAACTCGTGGCCTCGCGGGGGACCGCGTCGTTCCTGACCGTCATCAAGGACTTCGGCCCGGCGGGCAAGGGCATGTTGTCCTTCCCGCGTCCCGGCATCACCTTGACGTTCGACATTCCGGTGCGATCCGGGACGGCGGCGCTGGTGGCGGAGTTCAACCGCCTGGTGCGCGCGGAAGGCGGGCGGGTGTACCTGGCGAAGGACGCGTTGACGACGGCGGAGGATTTCCTCGCGATGGAGCCCCGACTGGCCGAATGGCAGCGCGTGCGCCGGCAGTGGGACCCGGGGCGCACCCTGCGCAGCGCGCAGTCGGTGCGCCTGATGGGAGACTCCGCCTGAGGGTGGTCGTGCTCGGCGCGACCAAGGGCATCGGGCGGGCCCTCGCGCGGCAGCTGGCCGAGCGGGGCGACCGGGTGTTTCTCCTGGGCCGGAACGCGGACGATCTGGCGCGGAGCGCGAAGGACCTCGAGATTCGCGGGGCCGGCGGGCTGGCGGGATTCGCGCTCTGCGACCTCGTGAGCCCCGCGACGTTCGGCCCCGCGCTCGACCGGGCGCACCAGGCGCTGGGTGGGTACGATTGCGTCGTCGTCACGGCCGGTACGCTGGCCCCGCAGGAGCGCCTGGAAGCCGAGCCCGCGCTGGCCGCCGAGCTGCTCACCGTGGGGTTCACGCACACGATCCTGTTCTGCGAGGAAGCGCGGCGCCGGCTCCTGGCGATGGGAGGAGGAACGCTGTGTGTGTTCAGCTCCGTCGCCGGCGATCGCGGCCGCAAGCCGGTGGTCCTCTACGGTGCCGCGAAAGCCGGATTGTCGCGCTACCTCGAAGGCCTCGACCACCGGTTCCGGGGCAGCGGCCTCAAGACGATCTGCGTCAAGCCGGGATTCGTGAAGACCGGGATGACCGCGGGCCTCAAGCCTCCGCCCTTCGCCGCCGAGCCCGACGCGGTGGCGCGCCGCGTCGTCCGGGCCATCGATCGCGGCGAGCCCGAAGTGTACGTGCCCGGCATCTGGCGCCTGGTGATGCTCGTGATCCGCATGCTGCCGCGCGCCGTCATGCGGCGCGTCGGGTTCTAGCGCCCCGATGACCGGCGCCCTCCTCCTGCTCCGGCTCGCCCGGCCGACACACTGGATCAAGAACGGCTTCGTGCTGATGCCGCTGCCGTTCGCGGTGGTCTCCGGGGGGCGGGTCGAACCCCTCGCCTTGGCGCTCGGCCTGGTCGGCTTCTGCTTCGTCAACTCGGCCGTGTACGTCCTCAACGACCTCCTCGACGCCAAGGCCGACCGGCTCCATCCCACCAAGCGGCTGCGGCCGGTGGCCTCGGGCGAGGTGAGCACGACGCAGGCCGCCCTGTTCCTCGCGGTCCTCGCCGCGACCGGGCTCGGGATGCTGGTCGCGACCGGCCACCGCGGCGCACCGCTGCTCGCGCTCGTCTACATCGCCGTCAACGTGGCCTACAGCCTCGGCGCCAAGCGCAAGGCGCTCCTCGACGTGTTCCTCGTCAGCTCGGGATTCGTGATCCGCGTGATCCTGGGATGCGCGCTCGTGGGCGTCGTCCCCTCGAACTGGCTGCTGCTGTGCTCGTCGTCCCTCGCGTTGTTCCTCGGATTCGCGAAGCGGCGCGGCGACCTGTTCGAGAACGTGTCCACCGAGCATCGGCCCAGCCTCGCCGGCTACACGATGGGCTTCCTCGACCACGGGATGACGATCGCGACCTGCGTCGCGCTCCTCTCGTACGCCCTTTACAGCATGGACTCGGCCATCCTGCGTCCCGGCCGGGAGATGGCGTCCATGCCGTTCGTGGTGTATGGCGTGCTGTTCTATCTGCGGGAAGTGCACGCCAAGGGCTCCGGCGGTTCCCCGGTCGAGATTGCGCTGGGCTCGCGGACCGTGTGGGCGTGCATGATCGGCTGGGCGCTCGCGGTCACGTGGAGCCTCGGCCTGTGGTGAGTCCGTTCCGCCCCGCCCGCCACGTCTAAACCCTCCCGCCCGGCCGCGCATCAGATCACCGTGGCGCTGAGCGAGGCCGTCCGCCGCGCCCGGCAGGGCGACGAGGCCGCGTTCGAAGCGCTGTACCGCGAGCACGCGGGGCGCGTGTACGCGGTGTGCCTGCGGCTCTCCGGCGATCCGGTGCGCGCCAGGGAGCTGGTGCAGGACGTGTTCGTGCGCTGCTGGGAAAAGCTGGACGGGTTTCGCGGCGAGAGCGCCTTCGGCACCTGGCTGCACCGCCTGGCCGTGAATGAAGTGCTGATGGCGTTCCGCGCCGAGCGCCGCCGCGCCCCGGCGCCGCTGGCCGAGGAAGGGCCGGACGAGCCCGCCTCGCACGAGCCGCCGCCGGGCCTCAGGATGGACCTCGAGGCGGCGATCGCGAGCCTGCCGCCGGGCGCGCGTCAGGTGCTGGTGCTGCACGACATCGAAGGGTATGAACACGCGGAGATCGGGCGGATGATGCAAATCGCGGAAGGAACGTCGAAGGCGCACCTGTTCCGCGCGCGCCGCCTGTTGCGGGAGCGACTCGACCGATGACCACACCGCACGACGACTTCGAGCTGAAGCGCGCGCTCGACGGGCTGCCCCGGTCCATCGAGCCCCCGGAGGACCTCTGGCCGGGCGTGCGCGGGCGTCTCGTGCCGCGGGTGCGCCGCGCCTGGTGGACCTCGCCCACCGTGCGGATCGCCGCGGGGCTCGCGACCGTGGTCGTGCTGGGCGCGGTGCTCGCGCGCCAGCGCGTGGCGGGCGGCCGGTGGCGGGTGGCCGAGCTGTCGCGCGGCGCCCAGGTCGTCAGGGAGTTCGCCGCCGGCGACTCGCTCGCCACGGACCAGGCCGGGCGCGCCCTGTTCGAGGTCGGCACCATCGGCCACGTCGAGGTGGATCCCGGGACGCGCGTGCGCCTGGTGGAGGCGCGCGCCACGGCCCATCGCCTCGCGCTCGCGCGCGGCACGATCCACGCGCGCATCAGCGCGCCGCCACGGCTGTTCGTCGTCGAGACGCCTTCGGGCGCGGCCGTGGATCTCGGGTGCGCCTACACGCTCGAGGTGGATTCGACCGGTGCCAGCGTCCTCTCCGTCACGCTGGGGTGGGTCGCGTTCGAGACCCACGGCCGCGAGGCGCTCGTGCCGGCGGGGTTCCGCATGAGCAGCCGCACCGGCGGCCGCCTCGGCACGCCGTACCGGGACGACGCGCCCGCCGCCCTGCGCCAAGCGCTGGCCGCCTGGGACCTTGCGCCGGGGGACAGCGCGCGCGCCGCGCTGGCCGAAATCGTCGAGACCGCGCGCCGCCAGGACGCGATCACCCTGTGGCACCTGCTCGCCCGCACCGAAGGCGCTGAGCGCGCGCGCGTCTACGAGCGCCTCGCCTCGCTCGTGCCGCCTCCTCAGGGCGTCACTCGGGACAACGCGCTGGCGCTGGACGCCGTCGCGCTGCGCCTGTGGTGGCAGCGGCTCCCCGGATCGCTCGAGATCGTGCCCGGGTGGACCCGGTCGCTGTGGACGCTGTGGCTGCGCCTGTTCGGCTAGACGGCTAGACGGCTAGGCGCCCAGCCGCCTAGCCGCCCAGCCGCCTAGCCGCCTAGCCGCCTAGCCGCCGACTTAAACCCCCCCCGCCCCCCCGAGCATCCCACTTCCGAACCCGCAACCGGAGACTTCGATGCACCGCACCGTTCTCGCGCTCGCCGCCGTGCTGACTGCCTCGCCGGCCCTGGCCAAGGGGCCGCCGTGGTTGGCCATCGAGCTGCCCGCCAATCGCCTGAACCCGGAGATGCGCGGCGCGTACCTCACCGTGCGCACCTACCATCACGCCACGCCGGTGCAGCTCGTGATGCGCGGCACGGCCGAGGGGCTCGTGAACGGCCAGCGCCGCTCCGTGGACCTGGTGTTCCGGCACACGCGGGAGGCCGGCGTGTTCGCCCTGGACCGCAGCTGGGATACCACGGGCGTGTGGGTGCTCGACGTCCGCTCGTACGACGGGCATTTCGAGATGTCCGCGGTGGTGGGCGTGGGCGCCAACGGCGAGGTGAACCTGGTCCGCGTACCGATGTCGCGAATCGGCGCCCCGCGCACCGTGTCGCGCGGCGAGATCGAAACCATCCTCGCCAGCCTGGACCGCGGCCAGAGCCCGCCGCCCCTGCGGGTGGCCGGCTTCGGTCCCAACGGTGGCAGGGTGTACGCCTCGATGGCCCTCGTCGGGCTGATGATCGCTATCGGCGTGACCCTGACCACCAGGATGCTCGCCGAGCTGATCCGTTTCGTGCGCGGCCGCTTCGCCGCGGCTCGGACCTAAGGCGCCACCTGCCGAAAAGCGCGGGGACACCCTCCGCGCTTTTCCTGGAGCTAATCATTTGCTTTGACAAATCAAATAATATTCGCTACCTTCCTCTCGTGCAGCTCGGCGACGCGGTGCGCGCGGTCCTGGACCACTACCCGAAGATCTTTTTCGCCTGCCACACCCGGCACGTCCGGGACGAGCGGCAGGGTCGCTCGCTGAGCGCGCACCAGGCCGGCATCCTGGACCACCTCGACGAGGTGGAGCCCACGGGCCTCACCGCCCTGGCCCGTCACATGGGCGTCACGCCGAGCACCATGTCGCTCGCCGCCGACCGGCTGGAGGCGCAGGGCTACCTGGTGCGGGAGCGTGACGCGGGCGACGGCCGGCGGGTGAACCTTCGCCTCACGGCGGCCGGCGGGCACATCAAGGAAAAGGACAAGGTCCTCGATCCGGACCTGCTGCGCGGCATGCTGAAGCGACTGCCGCCCCGGGACCTGGAGCGGGCGATCAGCGGGCTGGAGCTGCTCGCGCGCGCGGCGCGCGAGGCGATGCACGAGAAGAGCGCGCGGAGCGCAAGGAGCGAGCGATGAAATGGGTCCTGGTCGTCGTGGCCGCCCTGGTGGCACTGGCCGCCCTCGTGGCGGTTGTCGGCGCCCTGCGGCCGAAGGCGCACGTGGCCACGTACGCGGCGGTGCTTGGCGCGCCGATCGACCGGGTGTGGGCCACCATCGCCGACGTAGAGCGCACGCCCGAATGGGTGCCGGACATCCGGAAGGTCGAGCGGCTCCCCGATCGCGATGGCAGGCCCTCGTATCGCGAGAGCTTTGGCGGCTTCCAGGCCACCACGGTCATCACCGTCTCGGAGCCGCCGCGCCGCCTGGTGAAGGAGATCCTCCCGAGTGGCCCGTTCTACGGCTCGTGGACCTGGGAGCTGGCAGCCGAGGGTGGGGGTGCCGGCACGCGGCTCACCATCACCGAGCGAGGGACGGTCGAGAACCCGTTCTTCCGGGGCATGATGGTCTTCCACGACAACACGAAAACCGCCAGAGACTATGCGGCGGCCCTGGGGAGAAGGCTTGGGGTTGAAGTGACACCAGCGGCTGGTGGGCAGTAGGTTAAACGGCGGTCCCGGGCCTTAGGGAAAGGCAGCCGCCCGCCGCGACCCCAGGACCCCAAGACCCACTGCCCAAGACCGTCTTGATCTACTTGACTACCAGCCCACCCCCCACTACCTTCCTTTCAGCGAACATAGCCACCCACCCGCGCAATGGCGGCGCCGCAAGGCGGCCGTAGCCGGGGTTGAGGGTGGCAGTTTTTTTGTGGTCATTGAAGGAAGCGAGGCGCCCGTGCGCGAGCCGACGAAGCTGGACTTGCTGAAGACGCCGATCGCCAACGTGGACATCAAGCAGCACGACGTGCGCGCGCTGGTGGACGCGATGGGCGGCATGGCGTTCCAGGCCCGGAATCTGGGTCGCGCCGCCCGCATCTACGACATGATGCTGGCCGACCCCGGCTGCTCGGTGATCGTCTGCATGGCCGGCTCGCTGTGTTCCGCCGGCCTGCGCGACGTGTTCGTGGACCTGGTCGAGAACCGCATGGTGGACGCCATCGTGGCGACCGGCGCCAACATCGTGGACCAGGACTTCTTCGAGGGCCTCGGGTTTCGACACTACGTCGGCGATCCGCGGATGGACGACGACCTGCTGCGCCGCAACGCGATCGACCGCATCTACGACACGTACATCGACGAAGACCAGCTCCGCATCTGCGACGACACGACGGCGAAGATCGCGGACGAGATGCTGGCCGCCGGCGGTCCGCGCGCCGTCAGCTCGCGAGAGTTCATTCGCGAGATGGGCGCGTACCTCGCCAGGCACCACCCGAGCCGCCGCTCGATCGTGCTCTCGGCCTACAAGATGGACGTGCCGATCTTCGTGCCGGCCTTCTCCGACTGTTCGGCGGGCTTCGGCTTGGTGTACCACCAGTCGAAGAACCCCGATGGCTACATCGCCCTCGACTCGGCCGCGGACTTCCGCGAGCTGACCGAGCTGAAGCTCAAGGCGGGCCGCACCGGCCTGTTCATGATCGGCGGCGGGGTGCCCAAGAACTTCGCGCAGGACATCGTCGTGGCGGCGGAGGTGCTGGGTCACGAGCCGGAGATGCACAAGTACGCGGTGCAGCTCACCGTGGCCGACGAGCGCGACGGCGCGCTCTCGGGTTCGACGCTGCGCGAGGCGAACAGCTGGGGCAAGGTGGATCTCGGCGAGGAGCAGATGGTGTTTGGCGAAGCGACCGTGACGCTGCCGCTGGTGGCGGGCTACGCCTATCACAAGGGCGCCTGGAAGAAACGCGCCGAGCATCGGTACGGGCAGATGTTCGAGAAGGCCTCGGCCACGAAATAGACGGCGGCCGCATCGCCCCGCGACCAACGGAACGGGCGCCCTTCGGGGCGCCCTTCGTGTTTTCCCGATGCCGGGAACCTCGCTCCGTGGTAGCGTATTACCCGGATACCAATGGCCGATCGCGGGTCGGATCAGCTCCGAGCGCAGTTCGAGAACGAGGCGCTCGTCCATCTGGACAGCGTGTTCTGTTTCGCGCGCTCGCTCACCCGGGACGAGACCGCCGCCGAGGACCTGACCCAGGACACGTTCCTCAAGGCGTGGGAGCACTGGCGGCAGTACACGCCGGGCACGAACTGCCGGGCCTGGCTGTTCACGATCTGCCGCAACCTGCGGATCCGCCAGGCGGAGCGGGACAGGCGCGTCGAGCTCGCCGACACGGCCGAGCTGGACAGCCTCGCCTCGGCGGCGCTGCACGCCTCGCTGGGCGAGCCGGACCGCGACGGCGGCTTCCTGGACATGCCGGAGTTCGGCGACGCGCTGAGGAATGCCCTGGCGCGGATTCCAGAGGAGTACCGCGAGGCGGTGGTGCTCGCCGATGTCCACGACCAGGGTTACCCGGACATTGCGCGAATCCTGGGCGTGCCGGTCGGCACCGTGAAGTCGCGGCTGTTCCGCGGGCGGCGCCTGTTGCAGGAGTCGCTGCTCGCCTTCGCGAAAGATGCCGGCATCGTGGCCGGCGGAGCATGACGATGATCGACTGCCAGGACGTGATGAAGCGGCTTTGGGAGTACCTCGACGGCGAGCTGCCGGACGAGGACGTGGCCAGGCTGCGCGAGCACGTCGCCATCTGCGGGCGGTGCAGCCCCCAGTACCGCTTCCAGATCGCGTTCCTCGGTCTCGTGGCCCGGGCGGCGGCCGCCCATGGACCTCGGCCCGAGTTTCGGCGCCGCCTGATCGCGGCGCTCGGATCCGCGCGGCCGCCCGCGGCGTAGCGTTTCAGGGACTCGCGCTACTCCCAGCTCCCCACTCCCTACTCACCATGGAGGTTCACATGTCACACCGCGTTCTCGGCCTCGCCGCCGCCCTGCTGGTGGGCTCGGCCATTCCCCTCGCGGCGCAGGAGCACGGCGGCGCACCCGCCGGCCGCCAGGCGACCCTCACCGGCACGGTGGTGGACGTGTCGTGTCTGGTGGGCTCGGGCGCCACGGGCGACGGCCACCGCCAGTGCGGCCAGGTGTGCGCCGACGCCGGCCTGCCGCTCGCGATCCTCGGCTCGGACGGCAACATCTACATGCCGCTGGCTGCGGCGCCCGGACAGGGCACAAACGCGCAGCTGCGGGCGCACGCCGAGCACCGGGTCCAGGTCACCGGACGTGTGTTCGAGCGTAACGGCGTCCGCGGCATCAAGATCGAGAACGTCACGATGCCCTCGGGCGGGGGACGGTGACGGTCGGCCGCTGGCGGCCGGCCGTTGCGGTAGCTTCATAACATGCGACATCGATGGTGGCTGGTCGCCGGCGCGGCCGTCGCCGCGTCGGCGATCGGCGTAACAGCCGCGTGGCGCGCTCGCTTCGCGCCGCGCGTGTTGTGGTGGCAGGGCGTCGCCGTGCGGTGGTCTGGCTCCCGCGGCGCGGCGCTCACGCCTGACGGCCGGCTGCTCGGGTTCGAGCCGGGCCGCGTCCGGCCGCTGCCTCTGGACGCGGGCACCCGGTCGCTGCTGGAGGCGGCCACCGACCGGCGCGGCACCGTATGGCTCGTCGACGGCGACGGCGCGGTGCTCAAACGCGATGCGGGAGGCGCGATCTCGCCGGTCGGGCGGACGCGGTTCGACGTGCCTTCCCTGGCCGTGGGGCCGGACGGCATCTGGGCCACCCGCTCGAGCGCGCAGTTCACGTACCGGCCCGAGTCCACCGCCACGCCCCTCGCCGTGCGGTACGACTCGACGCTGGCGGTGTTAGGCGAAGCGGGCACGGCCGCGCGCACCGGCAACGCGTTCCTTGTGCAGCTCGCCAACGCCGGCCGGGTGCTGCCGCTGCGCGACGGCGGCGTGGTCATCGCGCCGTTCGTGCGCGACGAGGTCATCCGCTTTGGCGGTGACGGGCGCGAGGTGTGGCGCACGCGGCGGGGGCTCCGGCACGAGACACCCGACCCGACGCTCCAGCCACGCACCGCGAACGGGCGCACGCGGATCCTGGTGGGGTACGCTCCGGTCAACCTGGGGCTGGGGTCGGGCGCCGACGGGACCATCTACGTGCTCAGCACGGTGGCCGCGCGAACCGACTCGTCGCGGCTCGATGCCCTGGATCCGAGGACCGGCCTCGTCCGGCGGACCTGGAGGTTCGGGACCGCGGTACCGACGCTGGCCGTACGGGGGCGGCGCGGCGAGGTGTACGAGGTGGATCCCGCCACCCTGTTCCCCGATCTCTCGCCCGACCGCCGCGAGCCCTTCGCGCCGTTCGCGCATGCCACGCCGGCGAGGGACTCGGTGCGCCTGGCGGACCTCGCGGGGCGCGTCGTCTTGGTGAACCTGTGGGCCAGCTGGTGCGGGCCCTGCCGCGACGAGCTGCCGGCGCTGGACTCGCTGGCGGCGACGTTCGACACGTCGCGGGTGCGGTTCGTGGCGCTCAGCGACGACCTCACGCGCGCCGCGGCGGACCGGTTCCTGCGCGATACGCCGCTGGCGCACATCACCGTCGGCTACGGCGACGGCGGGCTCAAGCAGACCTACCGGTACATCGGGCTCCCGGCCACGGCGCTCCTGGACGGCCGCGGCCGCGTGATCTGGCGCTGGTTCGGGTTCGGTGGCCACCAGCAGCTCCGGCACATCACGACGCTGATCCGCACCGAGCTGGCCGCGAACGCAGAGGAGCCGGCGCACCGGCACTGAGTTGACGCGCCCGCCTCCGCGCGCTACATCCCGCCATTCTCCGGAGGCGTTCATGATCCGCACGCACTCGCTGCTCCCGGCCGGCGTCCTGGCGCTCGCGCTGGCCGCGACCGCCTCGGCGCAAACGGCGCCGTCCCCTCGACGCGCGACGCCGCCCGTCGCCGCGCGGCGGCTGCACGTGGACACCCTGTGGGGCGACGTGCGCCCCGACGACTACTTCTGGCTGCGCAACAAGCCCGATCCCGCGGTGCGCGCCTACCTCGAGGCCGAGAACGCCTACGCCGACACGGCGCTGCTCGCCCCGCTGGCGGGGCTGCGCGACACGCTCTACACCGAGATGCTGGCGCGGATCCGGCAGACCGATCTCTCCGTGCCGTACCGCGACCGCGGGTCCTACTATTACACCCGCACGGTCGAGGGCCAGCAGTACCCGATCTACTGCCGCCGGCGCGGCTCGCTGGAAGGCCCCGAGGAGGTCCTGCTCGATCTCAACCAGCTGGCGGTGGGCCGGGCGTTCGTGGGCCTCGGCGGCTACACGGTGAGCGACGACGGCAACCTGCTCGCCTACACGCTCGATACGACGGGCTTCCGGCAGTACGACCTGTTCGTGAAGGACCTGCGCACCGGGCGGCTGCTCCCCGACGCGGCGGCGCGCGTGACGTCGGTGACCTGGGCCAACGACGACCGCACCCTGTTCTACTCGGTCGAGGACGCGACCACGAAGCGGTCGCACCGGCTGTACCGCCACGAGCTCGGCCGCTCCGACGATGCGCTGGTGCTCGAAGAGCCGGACGAGCGGTACTCCGTCCGGGCCTACCGGACCCGCAGCGGTGAGTGGCTGGTCATGACGGTCGGCAGCCTTACCACCTCCGAGGTCCGGGTGCTGCGCGCCGCCGAGCCCGGGGGCGCCTGGCGGCTGATCTCGCCGCGGCGCCAGGACCGGGAGTACTACGTGGACCACCGCGGCGACCGGTTCTGGATCCTGGTGAACGACACCGGTCGCAACTTCCGCCTGGTTTCAGCGCCGGTAGCGGCGCCGGACGAGCGCAGCTGGCGCGAAGAGATCGCGCACGATGCGAACGTGATGCTCGAAGACGTGAACCTGTTCGCGGACTACATGGTCCTCTCGGCGCGCCGCGACGGCCTCCAGCAGCTCCGCGTCACCGACCTCCGGACCAGCGCCACGCACGAGATCCAGTTCCCCGAGCCGGTGTACACCGCCTTCGCGTCGGTGAATCGCGAGTGGAACACCAGCCTGTTCCGGTACGCGTATCAGTCGTTCGTCACGCCCTCCTCGGTTTACGACTACGACATGGCGACCCGGCGCAGCACCTTGCTCAAGCGGACCGACGTGCTGGGCGGATACGACCCCGCGCGCTACACCTCCGAGCGGGTGTTCGCCACGGCGGGCGACGGCACGCGGATCCCCATCTCGCTGGTGTACCGGCGCGGCCTCGCGCGCACCGGGCGCGCCCCGATGCTGCTCACGGCGTACGGCTCGTACGGGTCGCCCTCGTCGGTGACCTTCTCGTCCAACCGGCTGAGCCTGCTCGACCGCGGCGTGGTGTACGCGCTCGCGCACATTCGCGGCGGCGGCGAGATGGGCAAGCGCTGGCACGACGAGGGGCGGATGTTGAACAAGATGAACACCTTCACCGATTTCATCGCGTCCGCAGAGCACCTGATCGCGCAGCGATACACCACGTCGAGCCGTCTGGCGGTCCAGGGCGGCAGCGCGGGCGGCCTCCTGATGGGCGCGGTGACCAACCTGCGGCCCGACCTGTTCCGGGCCGTGGTGGCCAACGTGCCGTTCGTGGACGTGATCAACACGATGCTCGACACCACGCTGCCGCTCACAGTGGGTGAGTTCGAGGAGTGGGGCAACCCGCGCATCGAGGCTGAGTACCGGTACATGCTCCAATACTCGCCCTACGACAACCTGCGCCCGCGTGACTACCCCGCGATGCTGGTGACGACGTCGTTCAACGACAGCCAGGTGCTGTACCACGAGCCGGCGAAGTACGTGGCACGGATGCGGGCGCTGCGTACCGACCACAACCTGCTGGCGCTCGTGACGAACATGGGTGCGGGTCATGGTGGCGCCTCGGGCCGCTACGACCGCCTCCGCGAGGTCGCGCGAGACTACGCGTTCATCCTCACGGAGATCGGGGCCACGGCGGCCGAGCGCCCGAGCCCGTAGGCCTGGCCGCGAAACTCTCCCCCGGCCGCGCCGTTCTGTACGGCACGCTGGTCGTCGGCGTGCTGGACATCACCGATGCCATGGTGTTCAGCTTCTTGTGGCGCGACACGCCGCCGATCCGGGTCTTCCAGAGCATCGCGGCCGGCTTGCTCGGGCGCCCGGCGTTCGAGGGCGGCGGGGCCACCGCGATGCTCGGCGGCGTGATCCACTTCTTCAACGCCTTCTCGATCGTCACGGTGTACCACGTCGCCGCTTCCCGGATCAGCGCCTTGACCCGCCGGCCGGTGCCGTGCGGGCTCGCCTACGGCGTCGCGGTGTTCCTGTTCATGTACTACGTCGTGCTGCCGCTGTCGGCCCTGAACGCGCGGCCGCCGTACCCGTGGCCGACGATGGTCAACGGCGTCCTGATTCACGCCCTCGCGGTCGGCCTGCCCGCGGCGCTGTTCGCGCGCGCGGCCCTCACGCCGGCGGAGCCGCCGTAAGGGGGCGGCTTCGCGGCCCGTGAGGCCGTGGTGACCCGGTTGGCGTATACTAAGGTCTAACGGTGCTATCCCACATTGCCGCAACGACTTTCCTGCTGTTGGCGCTCGCCCGCCCCCGGGTGCTGCCCGCCCAGGCGCGCGACACGTTGCGCCTCACGTTCGTGGGCGACGTGAACTTCGCGCGCTCGCTCCACCGCGTGTACTTGAACGAGGGCCGCGGCGCCGAGGTGTTCGCCCGCGTCAAGGACCGGCTGCGCGCCGCCGACGTCGCCGTGGTCAACCTCGAGAGCCTCCTGCTCGATCGCGGCCGCACCGCCGACACCACCAACAGCCCCGTGTTCGCCGGACCCGTCGAGGCGCTGCCTCTCCTCGTGGACGCCGGTTTCGACGTGGTCGGCACTGCCAACAACCACGCCTGGGACTTCGGCCAGGCCGGCCTGATGGAGAACCTGATCCACCTCGGCAACGCGGGCGTCGCGTTCACCGGCACCGGCCCGTCGGCGGAGGCCGCATGGCGGCCCGCCGTCGTGCGGGCCCGGGGCTGGACGGTCGCGGTGTTCGGCCTGACGTACATCATCAACCATCCGACCCTGACCGTGCGCAATACGCCGGCCCAGTGCTGCATCGCGTGGGCCGACACGCTGGACGCCGCGCGCCGGTTCCGATACGCGCGCGACTCGTTGAGCGCGGACCTCGTGATCGCCTTCGTGCACCAGGGTCGGGTCGAGTACCGGGCGCACCCCGACCGGGAGACGGTGAGCCTGTTCCGGGGCCTCGTGCGCGCGGGCGCCGATGCCGTCATCGGCCATCACCCGCACGTGCCGCAGGGCGTGGAGTGGATCGCCGGCCGGCCAATCGTCTACTCGCTCGGGAACTTCGTGTTCCGGCAACCCCAACCCTGGACCCATCGCGGCCTGGTGGCCGAGCTGACCTGGACGCCGTCAGGAGGCCCGCCGCGGCTCGACCTGGTGCCGGTGGCGGCCGGGTATGTGCCGGCCTGGCTCACGGGTCCCGACTCCGCCGCGGTCATGGCCCACGTGGATTCCATCTCCCGGCGCATCGGCTTGCCCCAGGCGCCTCGGCGACGTACGATTGCCCGCCCCGTACCCCCCTCACGGACCCGAGGATCGCCCTGACCATGGACGAGCGCGCGCTCGCCTTCCTGAAGCGTCTGCTGGATGCCCCGGGCCCTTCCGGCTACGAGAGCCTGCCCGCGAAGGTCTGGCGCGGCGAGGCCCGGTCGTTCGCCGCCAGAGTGGACACCGACGTGGCGGGCAACGTGTTCGCCACGCTGAACCCGGGCGGCAAGCCGCGCGTCATGTTGACCGGCCACCTCGACGAGATCGGGGTGATGGTCACGCACGTAGACGACGACGGGTTCCTGCACTTCGCGGGCATCGGCGGCTGGGACAGCCAGGTGCTGGTCGGGCAGCGGGTCGTGCTCGAGGGCAAGGGGGGTGCGGTGAACGGCGTCATCGGCAAGAAAGCCATTCACCTGATGAAGCCGGACGAACGCGACAAGGTCTCGAAGATCGCGGACCTGTGGATCGACATCGGCGCACCCAAGAAGGATCAGGCCCTCGAGCGGGTGCGGGTGGGCGACGCGGGCGTCATCGCGAGCAGCACGCTCGACATGCCGGGCGGTCGGATCGCATCCCGGTCGATCGACAACCGCATCGGGGCCTTCATCGCGCTGGAGGCGTTGCGCCGACTCACGGCTCCCGGGTCCAGGCTCTCCGCCGAGGTCGTCGCGGTGGGTACGACGCAGGAGGAGATCAGCCACGGCGGCGGGGGCGCGCGCAGCTCGGCGTACGGCCTCGAGCCGGCGGCGGCGATCGTCGTGGACGTCACCCATGCGACCGATTTTCCGGGCGCCGACAAGAAGGAGAACGGCGATTTCCGGCTGGGCGGCGGCGTGGTGCTGTCGCGTGGCTCGTCGGTGAGTCGGGTGGTCTTCGATCAGCTGGTGCGGGCCGCCGAAGCGGAAACGATCCCGTACGCGATCGAGGCAGCGCCGCGCGGGACGAGCACCGACGCCGACGGCATCTTCAACGTGCGCCGCGGCATCGCGACCGCGCTGGTCTCGGTGCCGTGCCGGTACATGCACAGCCCCAACGAGATGGTCGCGCTCAGCGACCTGGAGCGCGCCGCGGACCTGCTGGCCGCCTGGGCCCGCGGGCTCGACGCCAACGTCTCCTTCATCCCCGACTGACGCACGGCTCATAACTCACAGCTCACGGCCACCCCAATGACCGCCTCCTTCAAGCCCTACGTTCCCAACGAGCAGTCGCTCCCCGAGCTGACGCTCCGCGCCGTGATTCTCGGCGCCATCGCCGGCATCGTGTTCGGCGCGGTGACCGTGTACCTGGCGCTGCGCGCCGGTCTCACCGTGAGCGCGTCCATCCCGATCGCCGTGATCGCGATTTCGCTGCTCAAGCGGTTCGGCTCGAGCATCCTCGAGAACAACATCGTCCAGACCGCCGGCTCGGCCGGGGAGAGCATCGCCAGCGGCGTCGCGTTCACGCTGCCGGCGCTGCTGCTCCTGGGGTTCGAGCTCGACGTGTGGCGGGTGTTCCTGGTGGCGCTGTGCGGCGGTGTGCTCGGGGTGCTGTTCATGATCCCGCTCAGGCGGACGCTGATCGTGAAGGAGCACGGGAACCTGACCTATCCCGAGGGCGCCGCCTGCGCCGACGTGCTGGTCGCCGGTGAGAAGGGCGGGCGGTTCGCGGGGCGGGTGTTCCTCGGATTCGGCGTGGGGGCGGTGTACAAGTTCCTGCACGAGGGCCTGAGGCTGTGGCGCGGCCAGCCCACGTACGATCCCTCGTGGTACTCGGGCGCCCGCATCGCGGGCCACACCACGCCCGAGTACCTGGGCGTGGGCTACATCATCGGCCCGAAGGTGGGCGGACTGCTCTTCGCGGGCGGCGTGCTCAGCTGGCTGGTGCTGATTCCGGTCATCAAGTTCTTCGGCGCGCACCTCACGGAGCCGCTGTTCCCCGGCACGGCCCTGATTCGCGAGATGGGCCCGCGGGACATCTGGAACGCGTACATCCGATCGATCGGCGCCGGAGCCGTGACGGCGGCGGGCCTGATCACGCTGGCGCGCACGCTGCCGACCATTCTGGACTCGCTGAAGGCTGGGGTGCGCGACCTCGCCGCCTCACGCACCGCCGCCGCGGGCGGCGTGACCGTCGCGGCGCGGGCCCGCACCGAGCACGACCTGCCCCTGACCATCGTGGCCGGCGGCTCGCTGGCGATGATCGCGATCATCTGGGTGCTGCTGACGACCACGATCAACCCCGGCCACGCGATGGCCAACGCGTTCGCGTCGGTGCTGATCGTGATCTTCGGGTTCCTGTTCGTGACCGTGTCGAGCCGGATCACCGGCATCATCGGCAACTCGTCCAACCCGATCAGCGGCATGACCATCGCGACGCTGATGGCCACCTGCCTCATCTTCGTGGCCATCGGCTGGACCGGCGGGGCGTGGGCGGCGGTCGCGTTGTCGATCGGCGCGGTGGTCTGCATCGCGGCGGCCAACGCCGGCGCGACGAGCCAGGACCTGAAGACGGGCTTCCTGATCGGGGCGACGCCGTGGCGCCAGCAGGTCTCGCTGATCGTCGGCGCGATGGCGTCCGTCGCGGTCATCGGCTGGACCCTGACGTACCTCAACCGCGCCTACACCAGCCAGGAGGCCCGGGTCATCGAGAATGTGACGATGACCGCGGAGATGAAGGACCTGGGCCCGGTCGAGTTCCAGGGCCGGTCGTACCGGATCATCAACGTGCTGGGGTCGCGCGCGATTCCCGACGGCCGGTACTACTACGACCCGTCGGCGCGGCGCATCGAGTTCAAGGAGCAGCCCGGCGTCGGCTCGGCCGACATGCCCGCGCCGCAGGCCACGCTGATGACCACGGTGGTCAACGGCATCCTGACACGGAATCTCCAGTGGGGCCTGGTGCTGTTCGGGGTTTTCGTCGTGGTGGTGCTCGAGCTGTGCGGGGTCCGCTCGCTGGCGTTCGCGGTGGGCAGTTACCTACCCATTTCGACCACGTTGCCGATCTTCGCCGGCGGCGTGGTCCGCTGGCTGGTCGAAGGGGGCGCGACGAAGGCGGCCGCCGGGGCAGCGCACGGCGAGAGCGAGGTGTCGAGCGGCTCGCTCACGGCCGCCGGGCTCATCGCGGGCGGGTCCATCGCCGGACTGCTGCTGGTTGGGCCGATGGACGCCACGCGCACCGCCGCCGCGGCCGCGGCGCAGCGGGCCGGCGAGACGCTGACGCAGCTGCCGTGGGACATGGGCTCGCGGTGGTGGCCGTCGCTCGCCGGCACCAACCTGCCGGCGGTGATCCTGTTCGTGGCGATGGCGGCGTTCCTGTTCTGGTTGGGGAGGAAGAGGCTCGAGACGTCCTAGGGCACGATGACCGGGCTCCAGCTGGCGCTGCTGGGTTACCTCGCGGCCCAGCTCGCGATCGGCGTGTGGGTCGCGCCGCGCATCCGCACCGAAGGCGACTTCCTGATCGCCGGGCGGCGCCTGGGCTACCCGCTCACCGTCTTTTCCATCTTCGCCACCTGGTTCGGCGCCGAGACGTGCATCGCCTCGGCGGCCCGGGCGCACCGCGACGGGTTCTCGCTCACCACGGCCGAGCCGTTCGCCTACGGCCTCTGCCTGGTGGTGATGGGTCTGGTGTTCGCGGTGCCGCTGTGGCGCCGCCAGCTGACGACGCTCGCGGACCTGTTCCGGACCCGGTACTCGCCGGCCGTCGAGCGGGCCGCGGCAATCATCCTCATTCCGGGCAGCGTGCTGTGGGCCGCGGCGCAGCTCCGCGGCTTCGGCTACGTTCTGACGACGGTGTCCGACCTCGACGTCGGGACGGCGATCGGCGTCGCGGCCGTGTTCTGCATTCTGTACACGACGCTCGGCGGCCTGCTGGCCGACGCCATGACCGACCTGATCCAGGGTACCGTGCTGATCGTGGGTCTCTCCATGCTGGCGGTCGCCGTCGTGGTGCGCTCGGGCGGGACGGCCCACACCCTGGCCACGGTGGGATCGGCGCGCATCGCGCTCGCGGGAGCGGGCGCGGACGTCTCCCTGCTCGGCCTGCTCGAGGAGTGGACCATCCCGATCGCCGGCTCGGTCGTCGCCGCCGAGCTGGTGTCGCGCGTGATCGCGGCCCGCTCGCCGCAGGTGGCGCGCAACGGGGCGCTCATCGCCGGGGGCGCGTACATCGCGGTCGGGTTGGTGCCGGTGTTCATCGGGATCGCGGCCGGCGGGCTCACACCGACCCTCACCGAGCCGGAGCAGTTCCTCCCCGCGCTCGCCCGCTCGATCCTGCCGCCGGTCCTGTACGTGGTCCTCGCCGGCGCCCTCATTTCGGCGATCCTGTCGACGGTGGACACGGTGCTGCTGGTGGCGGGGGGTCTGGCATCGCACAACGTCGTCGCGCCGGCGCTTGGCATCACCGACGACCGCCGGCGGCTCCTGCTGGCGCGGGCCGGCGTCGTCGGCTTCGGCGTGGTGGCGTACCTGCTGGCCGTGCGCGCGGAGGGGGTGGCCGCGCTGGTCGAGCAGGCCTCGGCGTTCGGCAGCGCGGGGGTCCTGGTGGTCGTGTGCTTCGGGTTGTTCACGACGCGGGGCGGCTCCGCGACCGCACTCGTGACGTTGATCGGAGGGCTCGCGGTGTATCTGCTGGCCGCGTTCGGCGGCGCGCCGTACCCGTTCCTCACATCCACGATGGCATCCCTGGCGTTGTACCTGGGCGGGATCGTCGTCGCGTCCGCCCGGACCGCCCGGGCGGCGGCCTGACGGCGAATGGCGGACCGCCCGACGCCGCCTGAACGTCCCGCCGCGGGTCGCGTCGCGGCCCTCGACGGCGTTCGGGGGCTGGCCATTCTGGTCGTCCTCATCCACAACGCGGCGTTCATCATGGGCTCGAGCGACGCGCTCATCCTCAAGCTCACCACCACGATCACGGGAACGGGCTGGACCGGCGTGCAGCTGTTCTTCGTGCTGTCGGGCTTCCTCATCACCGGGATCCTGCTCGACGCCCGGGGATCCCCGACGTTCTTCCGGACGTTCTACCTGCGCCGCACGCTCCGGATCTTCCCCCTCTACTACGTCTTTCTCGCCGTCGCGTTCTTCGTCGTCCCGTTGTTCGCCGACCACGGCTGGACCGGGGTCGCCCGGAGGAACCAGTGGTGGTACTGGACCTACCTCTCGAACTGGGGCGGCGCGCTCGGGTACGGCATCCCGGGCCTGTCGCACTTCTGGTCGCTCGCCGTCGAGGAGCAGTTCTACCTGCTGTGGCCCCTGCTGGTCTTCGCGCTCTCCCGGCGCGGCCTGACCGCCCTGTGCGCCGTGCTCATCGGCGCGACGCCGCTCCTGCGGCTGCTGCTCCGGGTCTCCGGGCTGCCCGAGCTGGCCGGATACGAGTTCACCATCGCGCGATGGGATGCGCTCGCGTTCGGCGCGGTCCTGGCGATCCTCGTCCGCGAGGAGGCGGGCCGCGCGTGGCTGCGGCCCCGCGCGCCGTGGATCGGCGGCGCCGCCGTCCTCGGCCTGGTCGCGGTGATGGGCGTGGAGCGCGGGTTCCCCGAGCGCGCACTTCTGGTGCAGGTCGCGGGCCAGACGCTCGCGGCGGCGCTCGGGGCCTCGCTCATCTACTTCAGCGTCGTCCCGTTTCGCCCCTCCCCCTCGGGCGCGGCCGCCTCGCTGCGTGCGTCGCTCTCTGCGCCCTGGCTGCGGTTCCTCGGCAAGTACAGCTACGCCATCTACGTGCTGCACTTTCCGATCCACATTCTCGTGTCTCGCCACGTGGCCGGCTTCGTCAACGCCGTGGACGGCCCGGCACGCCTGCTCCGGCTGGCGCTCTACGTGCCGTCCATCAGCGCCCTGTCCATCGTGGCGGCGCTCATCTCCTGGCGCGTGATCGAGAAGCCCTTCCTCGACCTCAAGGAGCGCTTCGCGCCTCGAGAAACTTCCTGAGGCGCCGCCACACCACGAGCGGGATCTCGTGGCCCTGCGCGAACGGCACCCAGGTTACCTCGGCACCGCCCGACAGCAGCAGGTCGCGCAACGCTTCACCGGCTGCGAACGCCAGGTCGGGGTCCCGCTCGCCGTGCGCGACCAGCACCGGCAGTCCACGCAGCCGGGACACGAGCGGCGTCCACTCGTCCACCGCGACGCGGGACGACGACAGCAGAGCCAATGCCGCCACATCCGGCCGCTCGCGCAGCAGCGTGTCGCAGGCCAGCATGCCGCCCTGCGAGAAGCCGACCAGCGCCATCCGGCGCCCGGCCTCCACCGCCCGCGCCTCGGCGAGGAACTCCAGCAACGCCCGGCGCGCCGGCGCCGCGCCCGGGAAGTGCCTCGTGCCGAGGTCTCGGGGACCCTTCGTCAGGTCGCGCGACTCGGCGTCCATGTCCCACCAGGCACGGCCCGCGGGCGTGGCCGCCCTCGGTCCTTCGGGCAGCAGGAAGCGCGCGGGAATCCCGAGCGAGTGGGCGAAGGGCGAGAGGTTCTCCGGCACCATCGCGTAGCCGTGCAGCACGACGACGTCGAGGCGCACCGCGGCCTCCGGTTCGACGACGATCGTGCGCAGGCCGGCGATTGTGACCGACCGCTCGTTCATCCCACCTCGAGCTCTTCGTCGAGGGCCTCGGTCAGGACGGCGTGCGACCACACGGGCGTAAAGGTGTGGTTGGGGCCGTCAATCCGCCGGATGCTGAGGCGCCCCTCGCGGAGCAACCGCCGCACCGACGAGCCGGCCTGGGCCCGGAGCAGGTCCTCGCCGGGATCGCCGGCCGCGAACACAAAGCGCATGGCCACGTCGCGGCGGGCCGCCGTCTCGAGCTCCACGCCCAGGTCCCCCGCCATGGGTCGCCCGACGAAACGCGCCAGACCGCGCAGCATGCCGCCGGCGCGGAACGCGACCCGGCGCGCCATGACCTGCGCAAAGCCGCGGACATCCGCCTTGCCGGTGAACAGCTTCTTCCACACGGCGAGCCGCAGAACCGATCGCCGGTAGCGCGCCGCCGCCTGGGAGACGTGGTACGCCGGATACGCCAGCGACATGCCCGGTTTCCAGAAGAAGACCAGCGGATTGATGATCGCGACGCGCTCCACCGCCAGTCCCTGGGCCGCTGCCTTGAAGGCGTGGTAGGCGCCGGAGCACAGGCCGAGGGCCCGGCTCGCGGCGATGCCCCGGCGCTCGGCGAGGTACGTGAGCGCGATCGCGAGGTCCCGCACGGCGGACGGGGAGTACACGACGTTCTCGTCCTCGCCCGGCCAGGGCGGGCTGTCGCCGATGCCGGCCTGGTCGAACCGCAGCACCAGCCAGCCGCGCGCCGCCCAGCGGCGCGCCAAGGCGACGTACAACCGGTTGGGTCCGATATGGCCGACCGCTCCGGCGTTGAGCAGCACGATCGCGCGCGTCGGCGAAGGGCCGGCGGGCGCTGTGACGATCCCGAACAGTGTGCGGGTCTCGTCCAGGAAAGCTGCCGCCTCGGTGACGCCGGGGGCGACGGGGATCGGGCCGGCCGCCGCGGGCGGCTCCGCCACGGGGTGCGCGCCGGCGCCGGCCGCCGGCACGTGCCGATCCAGCCACTCGGACACGGCGCGAATCATCTCCCCGGGAACGACCGCGTCGTGCGGATCGAGCATCATGCCGGCGTAGCCCGGCACCCGCCGGTGATCCACCTCCGCGCCGAGCTCGCGGAGGCGTTCGGCCCAGCGATCGTTGGGGGGCAGATCGTCGCGGTCCAGGAGCAGCACGCGCGCCGCGGGACGGCGCGCCATGCCCCCCAAATCCACGCCGCCGAGCGCGGCGCGCGTCTCCTCGGTGACCACGAAGCCCACGCTCTCCTGGAGGCCGGCGGGCAGCTCGCGGCCGGCCGGAGCGGCGGCGAGCTGCATCGCGTTCTCCATCGCCCGGGTTTCGCGCCACCACTGCCTGCCCGACACGACCGGCACGACCGCCACGAGTCCCGCTACGTCGTCGCGCCGGCTGGCGGCGAGCACCGCGAGCGCGGCGCCCAGGCGCACGCCGAGAAGACAGACGTGTGTGAGTCCGGCGGCGCGGCGCAGCTCATCCACCGCCGCATCCACGCTGCCCAGCCACGCGTCCCAGCGCCCGGGCTCGCGGTCGTCGCCCGTCGAGTCGCCCGTCCCGTGGTAGTCGAAGCGCAGGGCCGGCACGCCAGAAGCGGCCGCCGCCTCGGCGAAATGGCGCAGGCTCCGGTGAGCGGAGACAGCTTCGTGCCCGAAGGGATTGCAGATCACCAGCCCGGCCGCACGGGCCGGCCCGGCGGGTGCCGGCCGGTGCAGCCACCCGAAGCACGTGCGCCCCGCGGGGCCGAAGTACCGCGGTTCCGCGCGCGGCACGCTCGGCGGTACCGGGCCTATGGCGTGACCGCCAGGAGGACCGATGCTTCGGCGTTGAGCGCGTGGAGCGTGCCCCGGGGCGCGGTATCCCCTCCGCGCGCGCGCCGCAGCACCAGGTGCCGCTCGCCCCCGGGCACCAGGTGGAAGTAATTGTCGCTGCAGGAGAATCCATCCACGTCTACGCACACCGACTGCGCGAACCGGCGGGTCCGGACCGTGAGGTCGTACGCGCCGTCGGCGCGCGGACGCAGGTCGGCGCTCAGCCCCACGTCGAACTCCCGCATGTTGGGCAGGCCGACGTCGAAGTGGAAGGCCTGCGCGAGCCGCGTGCCGGCGGAGTCACGCAACGTGGCCGCGACCACGTCGTGCGACGGCGGACCGAAGCGATACGCGTACGAGAGGTCGAGGAAGCCCTCGAACAGCGAGGCCGCGTTCAGCTCGATCGCGCTGTGCGGCTCGGCCGACACCGCCCGGACACCGCGACCGGCGTGCACCTCGCCGGCCCGGTACAGGGCCAGCTCCAGCTCGCCGGAGAGCGGAGCCGGCCGATCGTTGACGACGTGCACCGCGAGGCCGTTGCCGCCCTCGTCGGACACCGATACAGCCACGGGTGCGAGCGCCCGCCGCAGATAGTGCCACGCCGCCTTCGGTGTTCCCGCCGCGTCAACGACACCCCAGCCCGCGCCGGGCCACAGGTCGCGCAGAAACCAGATCAGGCCTCCGCGCGTGGGCGAGCGGCGGCGCCGCCACTCGGCGAACACCGCGGCCATCACCTCACCCGTGGCCACCCGGCTCACAGCGAGGTAGCGGTCATGATCCGCGTAGCGAAGCCGCAGGGGATCCACGCGGTACAGCCCGGCCACGTAGTGATCGCGGACCTCGTCGAAGTCCCATCCCGCCCCCCGGTCCCGCGGCGCCCGCGCCTTCCACGAGGCATGGTGGACCCGCGAGGCGAGCCCGTCGGGCATCAGCGCGAGCGTCGCCGGCTCGGGGACGTTGGCGAACGCGAGGCATTCGGACGCGAACCGCACCTCGGCGCGGCGCGCGTCCTCCAGCGGCCGGAGGTAGGCGCCGACTCCGTAGTACGACGCCGAGCCCGCGCTGCCCTGGTGCGGGAACGACCCGCCGTGGGTGGACGAGGGCCAGTACGGCACGCCGGGGCACGCCTCCCGCGCCAGCGCTGCCAGCCGGTCGTGGAACAGGGCCGGCCGCCACCGCTCGCGCGGCGCGGCCCACATCGCCGCCTGCTGCTCGACTTCGCTGTTGCCGCACAGCACGGCGACGCTGGGTCGGCCCTGGAGGCGCGCCAGCTGCTGGCGGGCTTCCTCGCTCACCACGTCGAGGAAGGCCGGATCCTCCGGGTAGTCCATGTTGGCGAACATGAAGTCCTGCCACAGCAGCACGCCGCGCGCGTCGCACGCGTCGAGGAACGCGTCGCTCTCGTAGACCATCATGCCGGGAACGCGCAGCATGTTCATGCCGGCGTCCACCACCTGCGTGAACGCCTGGTCCAGGGCCCCCGGCGCGGCCGCGAGCGACACGACGTCGAGCGGCGTCCAGCACGCGCCGCGGCAGAACACCGGCGTGCCGTTGACGCGGATCGTGAAATCATCGTCGGCCGTCTCGAGCGTGACCGAGCGGAAGCCCACGCGGCCGAGTTCCGCCGTGACCGCGCCGCCCTTGCCCTTCATCTCGAGGCGCGCCGCGTACAGGGCCGGCTCCCCATGCGTGTGCGGCCACCAGCGCCGGACGTCGGGCACCGTGAGCCGGCCGGACATCGCGCCGCCCGGACCGCTCGCCGCAAGCGGCTCGCGGACCTCGCGCCCGCCCTGCTCCAGCACGATCTCGACGCCGGCGGGAGAGGCGCCGCTCAGGCTGGTCATGACGCACTCGACGTCGAGCCGCCCGCCGGCGTCAGCGCGCAGCCTGACGTCGGCGACCATCACGCCGCTGCGACGTTCGAGCCGGACGCCGCGCCACGGGCCGACCGGCGCCGCGGGCGGAGACCAGCCGGGTGTGCGGCCAAGCAGCGTGGTCCGGAACCAGCGCAGCTGCTGGTGCTCGACCATCGGCGTGCGCCAGCGCGGCCGGGGCCGGCGCGCCATGAGCAGTGGGTCCAGCGCGCGGAACCGGATGGCCAGCTCGTTTTCTCCCCCCCTGCGCAGGACCTCGTCCACCCGGCGCTCGTGCGCGGTGAACATGCCCTCGCTCGAGAGCAGCGGCCGGCCGTTGAGCCACACGTCGGCCACCGTGGCGAGGCCGTCGAAACAGAGCCACAGCTGTTCGCCCTTCGCGGCCGGGTCGGCCGCGAACCGGGTGCGGTACCACCAGTCCTCGGCGTCGAACCGCCGCGCGGTGCCGTCCAGGCTCCACGCGCCGGCGCCGCGCAACGCCGAGGCCGCGGTCGAAGGCACCGACGCCGGCACCCAGCCGAGCGACGCGCCGGCCAGCGCGTCCGGTCCGGAAACGGCGTCGGGCGCGCACGGGGCCAGCTCCCAGCCGTCCGTCAGCGGGGTGGCCGTGAGGCCGGTCAGGCTGCGGACCCGCCCGGGCACGGTCAGCGCCCGCCGCCGGTCAGCTCGGCGATCGCCGAGTGGATCGCGGCAATGCTGCCGAACACGGCGCGCGTCAGCATGTGGTCGGGGAACTCGACGTCGAACTCCCCCTCGAGCGCGAGCATGACGTTGACGCTCGCGTGCGAGGTCATGCCCGCCCGGTAGAGATCGGCGTCGGGAGCGAGGCCGGCCGCGTCGGCGGACAGGCGGCCGTGCTCCGCGAGGATGCGGCGGATGGCCTCGATCTGGCCGGCATGGTTCGGATTCGTCATGACCCTCGTTCGGGGTTCAGGCGGGCGATCACGACGGCGGCCGCGTAGTCCCCTTCGTGGCTCAGGCTCACGGCCAGCTCGCCGAGGCCGGACCGCGCGGCCGCGCGCGCGGCGCCGCCCGTCAGCTCGACGGCGCACGCGCCCGACGGCGCGCGGCGCACCTCGACGTCGCGCCACGCCATCCGGTCGCCCAAATCGAGCGCCTTCAGCGTCGCTTCCTTGGCGGCGAACCGCGCCGCGAGCCGCTCGACGGTCTGCGCCGGATCGGCCGACGCGTAGGCGATCTCGCGCTCGGTAAACACCCGGCGGAGAAATCGATCGCCGAATCGCTCCAGCGACTCGGCGACGCGGCTGACCTGCACGAGGTCAACGCCCACCCGCAGCATGCCGGGCTCCGTCACCGCGCGAGGGTCTCCATGCCGCGCGCCCACGAGCCCGCCATCTCGTCGAATGCGGACGCGGCGTCCAGCGGCTTCCTGGTGTTCACGGCGCGAGCGGCCTTCAAAATGAGGGTTTTGGCCGCGGCGCTCAACTGCGAAAACGCCTCGGCGGCCGGTTTCAGGCCGTCGCCCTGGCCCGACTCGGTCAGCCAGTCCAGGTGCAGCGCCAGCAGCTCGGACGCGGCGCCCAGCTGCCGCACCGTCGCGAAGGCCCAGATGTGGTAGACGTCGAGGCCCTGCTGCTGGAGCCACGGCAGGTCCTGAGCGAACCGGCGGCGGAACGCCTCGATCGGGTTCGAGGACGGGCGGCGGCCGACGTGCTTGGTGAGGAGCGAGCGCGCCATCGCGGCCAGCGCGGCCCTCGGCCGCCGCTCGAGCCGGTCCACGCGTACCAGCTCGGCGTACAGGGGCAGCACCGTGGGGGCGAAGGTGTTGTCGAAGTCCTCACCTTCGAGCGCGTAGTAGGCCGCGTTGTGGAAGTAGCCGAGCCGGCGCCGGTCCGCGTCGAGGTCGGCCATGATGATGGTCGTCTTGACGTGGTTGCGCCGATAGTCGGTGCCCGACGTGTCGGGCAGGTGAAACGAGTCGGCTTCGGTGCTGATGAACTTCCCCTCCGCCAGGTGATGCTTCGCGTGCTCGAGCAGCGGGCGCCACACGTTCAACTCCTGGACATCCATTCCGTACAGCTCGCGAAGCTCCTCGTGTACCGGCTTGAAGAAGGTGAAGTTGTCACCCTCGAAGTCCACCGCGGCGCAGAATCCTAACGCGGCGAGCGGTTCCAGGCCGAGGGCGTGGATCATCTCGATGATGACGTCCACGTAGCAGTTCTTTTCGACCCAGAGGCGGTCGTCGGCGTGGAGCATGTGCCGCCGGTAGCCGTCCGCCTCCAGGCCCGGCAGGACACGGACCCGGGTCACGTCCAGAGCCGCTCCCGAACGGGGCCGGGCCACCTGGCCGGGTCGAGACCGTGGGTCCGGAGCAGCGCCAGCACCAGCCGCTCCATCCCGAACCCGACGCACGCCGAGTGGGCCACCGCGCCGTCGGGGGTCGTGATGCCGAACGCCTGGCCGAACTTGTCCTGGTGGTAGTTGAACGAGCAGCAGGCCGTCGGCTGCCCGGCGGAGATCACCGGGATGAGCAACTCGAGCTTCAGGCGCTGCTCGAGCTGGCCGGCGGCCAGCATCTTGCCGCCGCGACCGAAGAACGGGTCCGCCGCCACTTCCGGCCGGGCCGGAAGCGCGAGCGATTGCAGCAGGGCCAGCCCGCGCTCCAGCCACCGGTCGCGCCAGGCCACGGCCACCTCCGGCGTGCCCACGCGGATGAACTCGCGCACCCGGAACGAGCGCAGCCGGGTCGGCTCCGCCGAGGGCTCCTGGCGGTACACCCAGGCGAACATCGTGATGTGCCGCCCGGCCTCGGGAACGGTGCCCGCGCACGTCGGATAGAACGGGTAGCAGGCCGCGGGATTGAGCACGACATCGGTCATCTTCAGCGCGTCGCCCCAGGGCTGGTGCTCCGCGATGCGGCCGGCGAGGGCGCGCGCCTCCGGCTCGGTGCCGTCGAAGCTGTGCACCGTGCCGCAAAGGTTCGGGAACGAGTCCATATAGCCGGTGCGCTCGACAATGTCGCGGGCGATGACCGGGGGGAAGGTCATGAGCTCGAGCCCTTCGGTCTCGGTCGTGCGGAGGATCAGCGCGTCCAGGCGCTCGAGCACGTCCTCGAACACGGCGCCGCGGCCGAAGGCGCCCGGGACGTGGACGGGAACCAGCAGCCGGCTCGCCACCAGCTCGTCGTGGAACGACACGATTCAGTCCTTCAGGACCAGCAGCATGGACGCGCTCGCCGCGGTGATGCGGTCGTTGCCGATCATGAGCGCGGCCGAGAGGGCGTCGCGGTACTGGCGGCCCACGCTGAACGGCGAGTCGTTCTTGTAGCCGACGATCCCGCAGGTCTGCAGGGCCTTGTGCGCGATCTGGGGCGCGGCCTCGGAAGCGGCGATCTTGAGGTTGTTGAGCTTGAGGGCCCAGCCCATCGTCGCGAGCGCGGTGCGGTCATCACCGAGCGCGTCGAACTCGGCCGCCGTGCCCATCACGTGCTGGCGCAGGGTCTGGAGCATCGCCGACGCTTCGGCGAGGCGCGTGGCGCTCGAGGGCACCGTGCCGGGCTTGCGGCGGGCGTCGGCGCGGACGAACGCCGCGGCGCGGGCGACGGCGTCCGTGGCGATGCCGAGCCACACGGCGGCCCACAGGATGTGGGAGTAGGGGACCATGGATTGGGCCGACGAGTCGGCGAACGAGCCGGGGACGATCTGCGACTCGGGGCCGGACGACGTCACCTTGTAGGGAGGGCTGCAGGTGCCACGCATGCCCAGGGTGTCCCACTCACCGGTGCGGTGGAGCCTGTAGTCGCCCTTCCGGAGCAGCACCAGCACCTGGTCGCTCGGCGCCGCGTCGCCGGCGCGGCGGGCAGTCACCAGCAGGTCGTCGGCGCACTCGCCATAGGACACGGTCGTCGCGTCCTTGTCGAGCGTGAAGCGGCCGTCGGCGCGCTGCACGGCGCAGATACTGGAGCGCGTGTCCCCGCCGGTGCCGACCTCGGACGTGACCGATGCCAGCAGCAGCCCCCGCTCGGCGACTTCCCTGAGGTAGGCGGTGAAGAAGGGCGACGAGCGGCCGTGCCGCGCCATGCAGGCGACCTGGACGTGGTGCATCGCCAGCACCATGCCGCTCGACCCGCAGGCCTGGGCCAGGGTCGCGCACATGGCCGCCAGGTCCCGCATACCGGCGCCCGCCCCGCCGAGGTCGTCCGGCACGGCCGCGCCGAGCAGCTTCGCCTTCCGCACCGCGTCGATCGTCTCGTTGGGGAAGCGGGCCTTGATGTCCACGTCGGCCGCGTGCTTCGCTGCCACGTCGGTCGCGATGGACTCGGCCCGGGCGAGGAGCGCGCGGGGCGGGCTGGCGGTGTGTAGGGTCATGGGAGCCAATAGTATAAGGCGGCGGGCCTCCGCGCCCGAGGGGTGCTTGCCGAGAGGGGTCGATCGCTGATAGCTGATAGATGACGGCTGACCGCTGATAGCGGTCCTCGTGAGGGGGAACGATGGCATTCATCGGCTATGTCCCGCAGGACGGCATTCCCGCCGGCGATCGGGTGCCGGACGACGACAACATCCTCCGGATCCACGGCGTGCACTCGGCGACGCTGCGGCAGCACTACGAGCTGTACGCGGAGCTGATGCGGGGGCCGGGTCCGCTGACGCGGGTCCAGCGGGAGATGGTCGCGGTGGTGGTGTCGGCCGAGAACGCATGCCGGTATTGAATCGTCCATCACGGAGCGGGTCTCCGTTCGCTGCTGTCGCTGGCCGGCCGCTCCGCGGCCGACGCGACGGCGTTCGCCGAGGGGTTGGCGCGGGACTTTCGGGACGTCGCGATGGCGGCGGCGGACCGGGCGATGCTCGACTACGCGGTGAAACTGACACGGATTCCGGCGTCGGTGACGGCGGCGGACGTGGACGGGCTGCGGGCCGCGGGGTTCGACGATCGCGGGATTCACGACATCTGCGCGATCGTGGCCTACTTCGCATTCGTGAACCGGATTGCCGACGGGCTGGGCGTGGAGCTGGAGGAGCGGTTCCCGGATCGCCGACCGAACGCCGTGTGACCTCGTGACCGAGTGGGACGCGAAGGCGATCCTGTTCGACCTCGACGGCGTCCTGGTGGACTCCCGGGCGTGTGTCGAGGCGACGTGGCGGCGGTGGGCGGCGCGGCGGGGACTGGACCCCGAACCCTTCATCCGGGTCGCGCACGGGCGGCGGACGAGCGAGACGCTGGCGATGATCGCTCCCGGCCTCGACGTGGCCCGAGCCGTGGCCGAGCTGGACGCGATCGAGGAGACCTCGACCGAGGGGGTGCTGCCGGTTCCGGGCGCGGCCGAGCTGATCGCTGCACTTCTGCCGAACCAGTGGGCGGTGGTGACCTCGGGGCATCGGACGGTTGCCGAGCTGCGCCTCAGGCATGTTGGGCTGCCGGTGCCGGAGGTGCTGGTCTCGGGCGATCTGGTCAGGCGGGGGAAGCCGGACCCGGAGGGCTATCTGCTTGCGGCGTCTCGGCTTGACATTCGTCCGTCCGACTGCATTGTGATCGAGGATGCGCCGGCGGGGGTGGAGGCAGGGAAGGCGGCGGGGATGCGGGTGGTCGGAGTCACGTCCACCCATGGAGCCGAAACCCTCAAGGAAGCCGACACCGTGTTGGGAGCGCTCGCGCATCTCGACCGCCACCTTCGGGTCATCAATGTGCACTAGCCTGCCTGACCAGCGGCTGGTGTTCGTCATCCTGACTAACGTGGACGGCCAGCGGCCGACGCTCTTCGATCCCACCGCGGGCGGCGCCTGGCCCGTGAGCCCGGTGTTCGGCCGCATTTCGGGCCGCTCCTGGGGCGTGATGCTGTACCGGCACCTGGACTACCACCTGGGACAGTTCGGCGTCTAGCCGGAGCGCTCGGCCAGCGTGCATCCTCGCGCCTCGGAGCTCATTCGCACCCTCGAGTTGGAGCCGCACGCCGAAGGCGGCTTCTTTCGCCAGAGCTTCCGCTCGCCGCGACACGTCACGCCCGACGACACCCGGCCCGCGCGATCCGCCCTCACCGTCATCCACTTCCTGCTGGCCGCCGGGCAACACAGCCGCTGGCACGTCGTGCGCTCCGACGAGCTGTGGGTGTTCGAGGAGGGCGAGCCGCTCGAGCTGCTGGTCGTGAGCCCCGACACCGGGTCCCTGGACACGGCGCGCCTCGGGGCCTCTGGGTCCGATGGCGAGTCCGCGCGCGTCGTGCCTGCCGGCCACTGGCAGGCCTCGCGCCCCATCGGCGCGTTCGCGCTGGCGCTGTGTGCCGTGGCGCCGGGGTTCGACTACGCCGACTTCCGCTTCGTGGCCGACGATCCCGCGGACAAGCAACGGCTCGAGCGACTGCATCCTCAACTCGCGGTCCTGCTCTGAGCCGACCGGGCCGCTCGTAGTTCCCCGGGTATCCGGGCTCCGGACATCGTGCTATAACCTCCCGGCGGCGGAACGACGGGCAAAAAGCCTGATCCGTCACAGGAGGGACGATGTCGCCACGACCGGCAACGCTCGTGCTCTCGGGAGGCGGCGCCAAGGGCGCCTTCCAGGTGGGCGCCGAGGAGGTGCTGCGCCGGGAAGCCGGCTTCACCTGGGACCGGATCTTCGGCGTCTCGGTGGGGGCCCTGAACGGCGCGCTGCTCGCCCAGCTGGAGTACGACCGGCTGCAACAGGTGTGGCAGACGATCCGCGAGCAGGACGTCTACGACAAGGCCGGCACGCTGAGGCTGGTGTGGCGGCTGCTGATCCTGGGCAAGCGCGGCCTCTACGACAACTCGGCACTGCGGAAGACCATCGAGAAGCACGCAGGGGGCCGGCCGTTCAAGGTCCCGTTGCACGTCGGCCGCGTGTCGCTGACGTCGGGCGCGTACGAGCTGGTGGACAGCGACCAGCCCGACATCCTCGACGCCATCTGGCAGAGCGCCACGATGCCCGTGATCTGGGAGCCCATCGGGGCGAAGGCGCTGGTGGACGGCGGCCTGCGGAACGTGACGCCGCTGGGCGACGCGCTCGACTACCACCCATCCGAGCTGGTCGTGCTCATCTGCAGCCCCGACGCGATCGAGGCGGTGGCGCCGCCGCGCGACATCGTGGACGCCGCGAAGCGGAGCCTCACCGACATCACCATCAACGAGATCATGATCAACGACGTGCGGGAGTTCGTGCGGCTCAATGCGCTCGTGAAGCAGGCGCAGGCCGCCGGCCTCGAGCTCAAGACCGAGAAGGGGCAGCCGCTCCGCTACTGTCCCATCGCGGTGATCCAGCCGCACACGCCCATGGGCGACACGCTGGACTTCTCGCGGGAGGCCATCGCGCGCCGGCTGGCGGCGGGGCGGGAGGCGGCGAGCGAGTGGCTGAGCACCCGGAAGTGACGGCTCAACGGCCTGCCGAAGGCTCGTTCGCTCATCGGCTTCCTGCGCTAGATTGGCCAGTGCGCACGGGCCGGTCGGCGTGGAGACCGCCGGCAGACCGTGCCGTCCACCGAGCTCACCTCTTCCAAAGGAGTCGCCGTCATGCAGCGCGCCCTCTTCGTCGCCCTCCTCCTCGCGACACCGGCCTGCAGCGGCGAGCCCCGTTCCCGCCTGCTCCCGGTCGGTGAGGCACGGCTCGCCGTGCCCGGCGGGAATATCTGGTACCGGGTCACGGGGACGGGGACGGCCATGCCCGTCGTGCTCCTCCACGGCGGGCCCGGGTTCTCGAGCTTCTACCTCAAGCCGTTCGAAGACCTCGCCGACGACCGGCAAGTGGTGCGGTACGACCAGCTCGGCGGCGGCAGGTCCGATACGACGACCGACACGACGCGCTTCACCATCGCGCACTTCGTGGCCGAGCTGGATTCACTGCGCAGCGCCCTCGGCGTCGAGACGTGGCACGTGTTCGGCCATTCCTGGGGCACGATCCTCGCGCTCGAGTACTATCGCGCGCATCCCACGCGGGTGGCGTCGCTGACCTTCGGCAGCCCCGTGTTCGACATCCCGGCGTACGAGCGCCGGGCGAACGAGCTGATCCGGACCCTCTCCGACTCGGCGCAGCGCGCCGTGCGGCGGGCGGTGGCCGCGGGTCGCTACGACGCGCCCGCCTACCAGAACGCGATCAACGAATTCTACGGGCTGTACCTGTTCCGCCGCCCCGTGCAGGCCGACCTCGACAGCAGTTTCGCGTCGTTCAACCAGGCCATCTACGTGTACATGCAGGGGCCGAGCGAGTTCACCATCACCGGCACCTTGAGGCCGTACGACGCGACGGCCTTCCTGCCGAGCATCGCCGTGCCGGTGCTGGTCACGGTCGGCGAGTTCGACGAGGTGGGGCCGGAGCTGGTGCGCGAGCACGCCGGCCGCATCCCCGGCGCGCGCTTCGAGCTGCTCGCCGGCGCGGCGCACATCACGTCCTGGGACGCCCGGGACGCGAACGTCGCGGCGGTCCGCGGGTTCCTCCGCACCGCCGATTCGACGCGGGCGTGGGGATCGCGCTAAGACAAGCGGGCCGCTGGCGGCGGGCCGCCGGCCGACTACGGTCAGCGGCGCACGGTCGGCGGCCAGCAGCCTCTGTCAGGTCTTGCGGCCCCGCTCCGGGTAGACTCCGACACCGATTCGGCCGCACGATCGTCCCGCCTTCGGCGACCGCCGCTCCTGCGGCTCGGCCGAAACTGTGCTATCGTCGAGACGGCCCCGCGAACCCCTGATGCGCCTGCACCGCGCGATCCCCGCTTTCGCCCTGGTCCTCGGCGGATGCCGCGGGCCCGGCTCGGCGTTCGTCAGTCGGGCGGACTCGATGGCGGCGGTCATTGACGGCGAAGTGGCCACGCTGCTCCGCGATACCGCCCTCGTCTCAGGCCCCACGGCCGAGGGCGCCTTCCTCGAGGCCCACTACCAGCACGACTCGCTGCGCCGGCTGCGAGGGTCCTTTCTCGGCGGGTCCGGGCGCGCCACGGAGACCTACTACTTCAACCCCATGCTGTTTCTCGTCGTCCGTGCGGACGAGCGCTACGACGCCCCGCTCAGCGGCCGCGTCCGCGACTCCAGCAGCGACCGCATCTACATCGCCGATGGTGGCGTGGTTCGTTGGGTCCGACGGCCGGCGTCGCGGGGCTCGCTCGATTCGGGTACGGCCCGGCGCGCGGCCGACAGCATAGGCGCCGCGGCCCGGGTGCTGCTGGCGCGGATCCCGCGGCGCCAGCCCATGTGATGCGTGGGTCTACCATCGTGTTCACCGAATCCGCCGAGCTGTACGACGCGATCTACTTCACCGTCAAGGACTACGCAGGCGAGGCCGGGCAGATCGCAACCCTGCTCCGTTCGACCCACCCGGCGTGCCGCGCGGTGCTCGACATCGCGTGCGGGACCGGTGAGCACGCGCGGCTCCTCGCGTCGGTCCACGGCTACGACGTGGACGGCATCGACCTGAACACGGAGTTCCTTCGACTGGCGCGTCTCAAGCACCCGGCCGGTCGATTCACGGCGGCCGACATGGCCGACTTCCACCTCGGCCGGCGCTTCGACGCCGTCCTCTGCATGTTCAGCTCGATCGGGTATCTCCTGACGCTGGACCGCATCACGCAGGCCCTGCGCTGCTTCGCCGAGCACCTGGCGCCGGGCGGTGTAGCGATCGTCGAGCCATGGTTCGGCCCGGGCGACATGCAACCCGGTCACCATTCAACGCACGAGGCCGAGGCCGGCGGAATCCGGGTGGTCCGCAGCGCGACGACGGAGATCGACGGCCGCGTGTCGCGGCTGCGGTTCGACTACGCAATCGAAGGCCCGGACGGCGTCCGCCGCACGACCGAGCTCCACGAGCTCGGACTGTTCACGGTGGCGGAGATGCTCGAGGCCTTCGAAGCGGCGGGGCTGGACGCGAAGCATGACCGGAATGGACTGACCGGCCGGGGACTCTATGTCGCACGGGCCGGTGCATGAGGAGGCGGGCACACTGGTGCGGGGCTGGGACCGGCCCGGCACCAATGACGTTACGGTCAGTGATTCCCGTGCGTGCGGGCGTTGCCCAGCTGCCCGCGGACCTCGCCGCCGGGACAGTCACCCGGCCCCGTGTTCGTCGGCGCGACGCCGTCGTTGGTGTGCACGTTGACGTAGGTAAGGGCCGGCCCGCATCGCGTCCGCGGTGCTCGAGGCGCCCACCCAGTTCCGCGCACTGTCGGCCATCGAGGTCCCGGCAGCGGCGGGAGTGCTACCTAACAAGGTATGAGCCCGCGGAGCGGCGCCACGACTCGCGGTTTTGCTTGTTGGCACGGCACCGCCAACCGGCTATATTCCTCCATGAATCCGCCCCGCGACGACGAGTATCAGGACCCGCGCCTCATGGGCTCGCTCGTCGGCGCATTCCATGCCTGGCAGGTTCTCGTCGATGCCGCCGACCAGGTCGAGCCGCAGCACCTGGCGTTCGCGTTCTCGTGCCCGAGTGAGTCCCGGGCGCGCCGAGTGGCCGCCTTTCTCCGGCGGCGCATCGCATGCGAGACCACCCGCGTGAGTCACGTCGATGGGCGCACCCGGGATGAGTGGCGCGTCGACGGCGTGACCCGGCACGAGATCCAGTCCCTCCGGAATCTCGAGCGCCTGTTCACCTGGCTCCGCACCGCCGCGCAGAGTCACCAGGTGGCACTCATCGGTCTGGCACCACAGTAGGTCGTACCGCTTCTCCGGCAGGTTTCTCACCACGAAGGGCCGTTGTATGAGCATGACCTCCGCACTCGCACTCACCGCGCTCAACGAGCGCATGATCGTGAAGGCGTTCCGCGCCGAGCGGGCGACGACCGGTGCCACCGCGCGGCGGCTTCGCGAGCTCGGTCTCAACCACAGCCGGGCGCTGCGGCAGATGGTCGCCGCGGCCGTCCTCCGCAAGGCCGGCCCGGAGCGGTTCTACCTCGACGAAGGGGTCTGGGCGACCCGATCGCACCTTCAGGGACGTAACGTCGTCCGGCTCACCGTCGTGTTCATCGTGGTCCTGGCGGCCGCGGCGCTCTACGTCGCCGGCACGTAGCGGCCTCACGCCGTCCGGAAGTGCACGGGATCCCTCAGATTCTGCAGCTCGCGGTAGTAGTAGAGGGCCGTGGGCCGCTTGTTCCTGAATCGCAGCGCCTTGAGGAACTCCACTTCCTCCGCAGTCGCCGTGCCGCTCAGCGCAGGATCCCGCAGGAA
>Ga0187893_10000228_pt1 | contig 140779 bp, 117 predicted proteins | sample MA1701074metaG_FD_139574 | JGI IMG/M metagenome (GOLD analysis project Ga0187893, IMG submission 139574) | White microbial mat communities from a basaltic lava cave in the Kipuka Kanohina Cave System on the Island of Hawaii, USA - MA170107-4 metaG ...
AACCCCCCGCCGCCGAGCGCGCGGCAAGGATTTGGCTTCGGCTTCCGCGCGCTCGGCTCAGGCCCCGGTCAGCTCCTCGCACCGTCCCCAGAGCGCCTCGATCTCGAAGAGTAGCGCGCCGTCGAGCGCCACGCTCACCTCCAGCGGCGCGGCTCCCGGAAAGAGCGGCGGCGTCGCCGCGAGCACCTTCCCGTCGGCGATGAGACGGAAGGTGACGCCCCCCTCCCCGCGAATCGCACCGAGAGTGAGCGTCGCGCGCGCGAAGGCGCCGTCCAGGTCGTACCCCATGCGCAGCGGCACCGGCGCGTTGAACCCGCGGTAGCGCTTGCCCACGAGCGTGATGCCCGGCGTGTTTTCCACGCGGTTGCGCAGGAGCTTGCCGCCGCGCACGAAGCCGGGCTGGAGGTCGAGGAGATCGATCGGTTCCGGCGCCGGCGCTGCCCCCGCGAGGGTGAAAAGCAACAACAGGGGGGCGGGGGCACGCATCAGTGCGCCTCGAGCCAGTTGCGGCCCACGCCGACGTCGACGACGACCGGCACATCGAGGGTGAGCGCCCCCTCCATCTCGCGCTTCACCATCGGCTTCAAAATCTCGATCTCCGCCTCCGGCGCCTCGAAGAGCAATTCGTCGTGCACCTGCAGGATCATGCGCGCCCGGAAGCCGCCGGCGCCCAGCCGCTCATGAATGCGGATCATCGCCACCTTGATGAGATCGGCGGCGGTGCCCTGGAGCGGCGTGTTCATCGCCATGTTCTCGGCGTTCGCGCGCACCGGCGGATCGCCGCTGTCGATGTCGGGGATGGCGCGCCGGCGGCCCAAGAGCGTCATCACGTACCCCTCGGCGCGCGCGTTCGCCACCGTCGCCTCCTGGTACCGCCTCACCCCCGGGAACTCGCGGAAATAGGCATCGAGGAAGGCGCGCGCCTCGTCCATCGAGATCTTGAGATCGCGGGAGAGGCGCTGCGGTCCCATGCCGTAGAGGATCCCGAAATTGATCGCCTTGGCGCGGCCGCGCTGGTCGCGGGTCACCTCCCCGACCTCGAGGGAGAACATGCGCGCCGCCGTCTCGGCGTGCACGTCGCCGCCGCGGCGGTAGACCTCGCGCAGCCTCTCGTCCCCGCTCAGATGCGCCATGAGCCGGAGCTCGATCTGGTTGTAGTCGGCGCTCATCAGGAGACACCCCTCGTCCGGCACGAAGGCGCGCCGGATGCGGCGGCCCATCTCGGTGCGGATCGGGATGTTTTGGAGATTGGGGTCGGCGCTGGAGAGCCGCCCGGTCGCCGCCACGGTCTGGTTGAAGGAGGAGTGGATGCGGCCCGTCACCGGATGGACGAGGAGGGGAAGCGCGTCCACGTAGGTGGATTTCAGCTTGGTGACTTCGCGGTACTCCAGGAGCTGCGCCACGATCGGCTGGTCCGCGTAGTCCTCCAGGGTGCGCGCGTCCGTCGAATAGCCCGTCTTGGTCTTGCGCAGCCGCCGGCGCGACCCCTTCTGGATCTGGAGCTTCTCGAAGAGGATCGGCCCGAGCTGCTTGGGGGAATTGACGTTGAACTCCTCCCCCGCCAGCACCTGGATCTCCTTGGCGAGGCGCTCCCCCATCCCCCCCATCTCCTCGCTCATGGCGCGCAGATAGTCGGCGTCGATGCGCACGCCGTGGCGCTCCATCGCGACGAGCACCGGGACCAGCGGCATCTCCACCTCGTCGAAAAGTTTCTTCAGCGATTCCGCCTCCAGGCGCGGCCGGAAGAACTGCACGAGGCGGAAGGTGCAGTCGGCGTCCTCCGCGGCGTAGCGCGCCACCTTCTCGACCGGCACCTCGGCCATGGAGATCTGCTCCTTGCCCTTCCCGATCAGCTCTTCGGTGGCGATCTTGCGGATGCCGAGGTGGCGGAGCGCCATGGCATAGAGGTTGTGGATGCCGCGACCCGGATCGAGCAGGTAGGAGGCGATCATGGTGTCGAAGGCGACGTTGCGCACCTTGACGCCGTGGGTCTCCAGCACCTGGAGGTCGTACTTGGCGTTTTGCCCCCCCTTCGCCACCGAAGCGTCCTCGAGGAGCGGCCGCAGCGCGTCCAGAAGCGCCGTCTTGTCCTCGCACGGAAGGTAGACCGCCTCGCCCTCCTTCCAGGCGAGCGAGACGCCGACCAGGTCCGCGGTGAGCGGGTCGAGCCCCGTGGTTTCGGTGTCGACCACGAAAAAACCCGCACGGCGCGCCTCCGCCGAAACCGCCTCCAGCTCCTTGCCCGGCCGCACGATGCGATACCCCGTCGCATCGGCTTCCGCGGCCCCCTCGGTTCCCAACTCCTTCACGAGGTGCGAGAACTCCAGCTCCGTGAGCAATTCCACCAGCCGCGGCCCGTCGCGATTGCTCGGATGCAGCTTCTCGAAGCAAAGCTCCATGGGCACGTTCGTGTCGATGGTGACCAGCTCGTGGGAGAGGCGCGCCTGCTCCGCGAACTCCACCAGGTTCTTGTTGGTGCGGCTCGGCTTGCCCGACGGCGCCTGGGCAAGGACCGCCTCCAGGGAGCCGAACTCGTTCACCAGCGCCGCCGCGGTCTTGGGCCCGATCTGCGGCACGCCGGGCACGTTGTCGGAGGTGTCCCCCATGAGCCCGAGCACGTCGATGACCTTCTCCGGCGGGACGCCGAACTTCTCCTGCACCGCGTCGCGCCCGAGGACCACCGCATCCGACCGTCCGGGCCGCGCCACCTCGTAGATGCTCGTGCGCTCCGAGACGAGTTGCATCATGTCCTTGTCGCCCGAGACGATGAGAACGTCGTAGCCCTCCGCCTCGGCGCGCTTCACCGCGGTGCCGATGAGGTCGTCCGCTTCGAAGCCCGGCTTCTCGAGGACCGCGATCCCCAGCGCCTCGGTCACCTCCTTGATGATGGGGAACTGCGCCACCATCTCTTCCGGCGCCTTTTCGCGCGTCGCCTTGTACGCCTTGAACCGCTCGTGGCGGAAGGTGGGCTCGGGCCGGTCGAAGGCGACCGCCACGCACTCGGGCTCCTCGTCGCGGAGGATCTTGAGGAGCGTGTTGAGGTAGCCGAAGACCGAGGAGGTGGGGAAGCCCTTCGAATTGGTGAGCGGGTTGTGGATGAAGGCGAAGTGGGCGCGGTACGCCAGGGCGGTTCCGTCGACGAGAAAGACGCGGCCGGGCATGGCCCGGGTAGCCTAGCATCGGAGGCGCCGCGCGCGGGTAGGATCGGGGCATGCGTCCGCTCCTGCTGCTCGCCCTGCTCGCCGCGGGGCTGCGCGCCGGGGAAGAGACGCGCCTCGTCGGTCCCCGCCGCGGTCCGGAACGCGAGGAGGCGCTCAAGCGCGAGGGCGGCAACGCGGCGACGGAGAAGGCGGTGGAGGCGGGGCTCGACTGGCTGGCGCGCCATGCGCGGCCGGAGGGTGGCTGGGACGCCGACGGCTTCCCCGAACGCTGCGAGGGGGCGAAGTGCGAAGGCATCGGCAAGGGCCAGCACGGGGAAGAGATGCCCTGCCCCTTCGACGACGCCATCACGGCGCTCGCCACCCTCGCGTTCCTGGGGCACGGCCACCTCCCCGGCGACGAGCGCCACGGCGCGCTGGTGGAGCAGTCCCTCGAGCGGTTGCGCGGCGCGCGCGATCCCTGGGCGCTTGCGCTCGGGACGCAGGCGCTCGCCGAGGCGGAGGCGATGGAGCGCCGCGACCGGTGGCGCGAGTCGGCGCACGACGGGGCGCGGCGTCTGCTCGCGATGCGCGGCGAGGACGGCGGCTGGGGCTACGCCGCCGGCTTCCGCCCCGGCTCCGACGTGCCCTTCACCGCCTTGGCCCTGCCGGCGCTCCTCGCCGCGCGCGACGCCGGCTTCCCGTTGCCCGACGACCTCGCCGTGGGGGTCGACCGCTTCCTCGCCGGCCTCGAGATCGACCGCGGCCGCCTCGCCTATCTGAAGGAGGGGCGCCGCTACGGCTACACCCCCACCACCACCAACGCTCACGCCGCGGCAGCGGTGCGCGCGCTGCTCGGCGTCGCGGGGCCCGCCCACCGCAGTCACCTCGCGCTGGTGGCGAACGAGAAACCCTCCTGGAAGATCTCGTTTCGCGATCTGGAGGTGCCGGGCCGTGGAACGGTCCGCGTGCAGGTGGGGAACCTCTCCCTCTATCAGTGGTGGTACGGCACACAGGCGATGTTCCAGGAGGGGGGCGGGGCCTGGAGCGGCTGGTTCGCGCGCGTGAAGTCGGCGCTGCTCCCCCACCAAGGCAAGACCGGCTGCACCCGCGGCTCCTGGGACCCCCTCGGCACCTACGAACGCCAGACCGGCGGCCGCGTCTTCGCAACGGCGCTGGCGGTGCTCATGCTGGAGCAGCCCTACCTGCAGAAGCGGGGACAACGGTAGAGTGGCGCCATGCGCACCCTCGCCGCTCCCCTGCTCTTGGCCTGCATCGCCTCCGCCGGGAGCGAGTCGCCGCCCCCCGGCCCCCCCTGGATGCGTGCGTTCCCCGCGGCGGTGCGCGAGGCGGAGCGACGTTCCCTCCCCATTTTCGTCTACCTCACCAAGACCTACTGACCCCATTGCGTCGTCGTGGAGAAGCGGTTGCTTCCCGACCCGCAGCTCGCACCCACCTACGGGAACGCGGTCTGGCTCTACGTCTTCCGCGACTTCAGCGGCAGCGCGGAAGACCGCGCCGCGGAACGCGTCAGCCTGCGGCTCGGCATGACCGCCTATCCGCAGCACCTTCTCATCGATCCGGCGACGATGGAGATCCTCGCCGACACCGGCCGCTCGGTGGAGAGCTTCCTCGCCGCCGTCGGGCGCGCGCGCGTGGAGCCGAAGGGGGAAGGCGCGGCCAAGCGCATCGAGGAGGCGGAGCAGCGCGCCGCGGCGCTGGAGAAGTCGGGAGCGGTCGCGGCGGCGCGCCGGGCCCTCGACGATCCCGATGTCGTCGTGCGCTACCGGGCGCTGCAGATCCTGTCGGGCAAGGAGCCGGAGGCGATCGCGGAGCGGGCGGAGGCGCTGCTCGCGACGCCCCATGATCCGATCCGCTTCGAGGCGTGTCGCGCCCTGCGGAAAGCGGGCGAGGCGAAGGCGGCGCCGTTCCTGGAGGCGCTCCTCGCACGCCCCGGCCAAAGCCTCAACCCCAACGTGCTGCGGATCGAGGCGGCGGGGGCGCTGGGGGCGTGCGGAAGCGCCGGTTCCATCGGCGCCCTCGCGCCGTTCGCCGCGAGCGGGGAGTATCGCAACGGTCTCACCGGTGCGGCCATCGACGCCATCGCGGCGATCGCGGGGCGCGACAAGCAGGCGCGCCGGCCGGCGAGGGACGCCCTCCGCGAGGCGTATCCGCCGCCGCAGAAGGAGGAATCGGAGCGCCGCATGGTCGAGGCGCTCGCCAAGCGGGTGCACGCAGCTCTCGAGCAGATCACCGGCAAGCGCGTCGCCTTCCCGGCGCTCTACGACGAGGCGGCCAGGGCCAAGCTCGTGAAGGGCTGGTAGCGCGCGCCGCGCTCACTCGATCCGGCTCGAGACGAAGTCCCGCGTCGGCCGGTCCAGGAAGTGGACGTAGCACCCCTTGAGGCCGCGGGTCAGGAGGACGCGGTAGGCCTGCTTCACCAAGGTGGTGAAGGCTTCCGCCTTGCGCTTCACCTCCCGATCGAACGACGAGGCCCGCTCCCCCGACCAACCGGCTCCCCGCGGGTCGTAGCGCAGGTCGGTTCCGAAGATCACCCCGACGTAATCGAATTCGAACCCCTGGGCGGTGTAGACGCATCCGACCTGGTTGAGGCCGTCCCGGTCGGAGGACCAGAAGTGGGACTTGGGGATCCCCGCGGCCAGGCGCGTACTGTCCGGTTTCGCGTTCCAGGGCATCGACCATTCGCCCACCACCACGTCGTGGACAAGCGTGCCGTCCTCCTTGGGGTCCGACCAGGGGAAGCAGAACCCCGCGGTGAGCCGGGCGCTGTGCCCCTCCGCCGCCCGCTGGCGGATGAGCGCATCGAGGTCGCGCACGGAATCGACGATTCGGAAGTCGAAGGCGTCCCCGGAGTCCCAGAGGACGTTTGCCGTGCGGCGGATGCCCAGGGTGTTGTCCACCCAGTTGACGAAGCCGTCCGAGCCGTTGCAGCGGAACTGCGCCTCGAGCTCGAACTCCATGAGCGTCGCGCCGCCGCGCGCGGCCGCTTCGCGCACGAGGGCGGAGTTGCCCACCTCTCCCGGGCGCACCCCTTGGAGGTCGTCGATGAAGACGACCAGCACCTTGGACACGCGGAGGAGCTCGTCGATTTGGGGCAGGTTCGTGCGCAGCTCCCTCGGCGTGAACCGGCTCACGCTGGTGGCGCGGATCCGGTGCGCCTCGTCGAGGACCAGCACATCGACCAGACCCGGTTCGGCCCGCGCGAAGCTGTTGAAATAGCGGAACTGGGCGCCCGCGCGGTTCCCCACGAGCTTGCGCACGTTCTCCGTGAAGGCGCGGGATCCGGTGGCGTGCTGGGAGTTCAGCCCGCGCCCGGCGAGCTCGGCCACCAGGTGAAGCGCGATGACCGATTTCCCGGTGCCGGGGCCGCCCCGCACGAGGATCACCGCCTTCCGGCGCTGCGCGAACCCCTCTTTGACCTGGGCGACGACGGTGTTGAAGACCACCTGCTGGTCGTCGAGCAGCACGTAGACTTTTTGGCGGCGCAGGACGCGGGCGACGTGGTCGAGGAGTTTTTTGCCCGGGCGATACCGGGTTTCAAGGATGCGGGCGAGCACGTCCGCGCGATCCGGCTCTCCGACCCGCATGCGGAGGAACTCCTCGAGAGCAAGGGCCCGGTCGCCCGGAAAGAGGGGGCAGAGATCGAGGAGGGGACGATGCCGCTCGTGGAACAGCTCATGGGCCGGGTCGTACTCGACGTTGTGGAGGAAGCTGCATGCCGACAGCCCGATCCCATCCTCCGAGAACGCAGTGTGGCAGTCCTCGAGATACTCCCTGTAGTTCCCCACCTGCCGGGAGGGATGGAGCACGTCGCGCAGCCGTCCGCCCAGGCGGGTGACGACGCAGTCCTCCACCGAACTCGGCTGCACCTCGTCCCACTGCTTGAGCTCGATGATGACGGCGTGGTCCCGCGCCTCCGGGCTCCGTCCCGTCAGGAGGAAGTCGAGCCGCCGGGAGGTGAGCGGGAGTTGGTACTCCAGCGCAAGCCCGTGTTCGAGGAGGCCGGAGTGCTGGAGCACGTTGCACATCCTGCTCAAGGAGTTCTGCCAGGAACGCACCTCGCCCGAGCCCGGCTGGAACCGGTAGTAGGCGAAGAACGCGTCGCGCAACTTGCCCGCGATCCGGTTCTGGACCGCGTCGTCGACAAACTGGCGGGTGTCGCCCTGATAGAGATGCACGGCTCCCGTCGCCTCCACGAGGAGAAGTACTGCGCGCGGGCGCGGCGCGCAAGGGCGGGTTCCGGCGCGACGATCTGCGCACGGATGACGAGTTACGCCTCCGATACAGAGAAGGAGTCCAGGTGGGGCATCCTGGCTGCATGCGCCATTCCTTCGTCGTACTCCTCGTTTTCTGCATCCCGGCGACGTCTGGGGGGGAACGGCCGTCCCACGAGCCGGTCCTCGTCCACCGCACGCAACGCGCCTTCGTCCACGCGCTGCGTGCGCCCCCCCGGCCCCCCCCGCACACCATCGAACGGGTTGTCTTCGACGGTTGGCGGCTCCTCCTCACGGACCGCACCACGGGCAAGATGCGCGACCTGATCGAACCGACGGGGACCATCGCGATTCCTACCCGGCGCGCTTCCTTCCTGCAGACGCGCCTGCTCGGGGTAGTCGGCGACGAGGAGCGGCTCTACGCCCTGCTCTGGACTTCCGGGAGGATCCGCGACGCCGCGCCCGGTCCGCTCGATGCGCTCGAGGGGGGGCGCTACGAGCTGCGGGTGTTCCGGCTCGCGGATGGCGAGGCGATGGAGCCGCCCGCGCTGCCGGTCGCACGGCTGCCGAAGGCCTCGCCGCCCGAGTGCGCCGGGCCGGGCCCGCTGCTCCTCGTCGAAGGCCGGCTCGTCTGCTTCGCCACGGCCACGCAGGGGGAGGGCTAGTTTTTTCGCAGCACCCAGGTCGTCATCGCGCGCAGGTTCTCCACGTTGACGGTCTTGATGCGTTCCAGCGGGCGCGCGCCGAGCTTGCGGGTTCCCTCCTGGAGCATCCCTTCGCTCACCAGGAACCGCTCGGTGCCGTCGGGGAGGAGAAAGCGGCCGTCGCCGCGCGGCACGACGAGGGAATCGATGCCGATGGAGGAGGCGAGCCGTCCGAAGAGGACGCCGCCCGGCTTGAGCACGCGCCAGAGCTCGCGCACCATCGCCTCGAAGTGGTCGTAGTTGCGCGCGAAGTGGAGCACGGCGATGGAGAGAACCGCGTCGAACGCGGCGTCGGCGAAGGAGAGCTTGTCGAGGGACTCCGCGCGGAAGCGATCCGCGGGCGCGCCGAGGGAGATCGCGAGCGCCTGGGCGGCCGCCACCGCCGCGGGATCGGCATCGACGCCCCAGACGCGGTAGTCGCCCCGGAGAAACCAGACGAGGTTGCGCCCGCTGCCGCAGCCCGCGTCGAGGAGATCGATCCCCGGCGGCAAACGGTCCTTCATCACCTGGTCGAACAGGTAGACGTCCATGCCGCCGACAAGCGTGCGGAGATCTTCCGGCGTGGGCACGGGGGGTACGGTATCAGAGGCCGCGGCCCCCCGGAAAGAGAACGCGGGAGGCGCCCCGAAGGGCCCTCCCGCAATTCGTAGTTCGTTCCTTGCTCCTAGCTGCCGAGGGTCGACATCGTCACGACGAAGCCTTCGACCTTGGGCGTGCCCTCGATCACGGGACCGAGCGTCTTGAGCACCTCGGGGTAGCCCGCAGTAGCGTAGGTCTCGGCGCTGGACTTGTCCGCCCAGAGGCTGATGCCGACGAAGCGGTTGCCCTGGGTCATCGCCAACTCGTGCTTGAAGCCGGTCTGCTTGCGCAGCATGGGAAGGACACTCGCGTCGAGCAGCGTAGCGAGCTCTTTCTCCTTGCCGGTCTTGATCTGGAAGCTGACGTTTCGTGCGTAGGACATGGTGTGGACTCCGTTCTATGTCTACTCGCTCTTCGATTCGGTCTATCTCGGACACGGGGGCAGATCGGCGCTGCCAGCGAGGCAGCAGCACCATCGACACCCACCGTCGATAGTCTACAGCATAATTGGAGTTTATCAAGTTTTCATTTTCTATTCGTTCACGGAATGAATGGACGGGCGGATAGAATCGCCGCGCCATGGCCCCCTTGCTGGTGCACAAAGACGCGCGTCCGCTCCCCCTTCGCCTCGGCGGCGCGTTGCCGTTCCATGAGATCGCGTATGAAACCTGGGGGACGCTGGGGCGCGAACGCGACAACGCGGTGTTCGTGTCGGCGGGCATCTCGGCGGATGCGCACGTGCGCTCGAACGACGGGAATCCCGCGCCGGGCTGGTGGGAGGAAATGGTCGGGCCGGGGCTCGCGGTGGACACCGGCCGGTTCTTCGCCTTCTCGACGAACTGGCTCGGAAGCTGCTTCGGCACCACCGGTCCCGCGTCGCGCGATCCCGCCACGGGGCGCGCCTACGGGCCGCGCTTCCCGATGATCACGCTGCACGATCTGGGCGCGTCGGTGGTGCGGCTCATGGACGCGCTCGGCATCGAGCGGCTGCACGCCGCGGTGGGCAATTCGCTCGGCGCGATGGTGGTGCTCGCGATGGCCGTCGATTTCCCCGAGCGCGCGGGACGCATCCTCCATCTATCGGGAACGGCCTGGACGCGCCCCGGCGCCCTGGCGATCCGCTACCTGCAACGCGCTTCGGTCATGCTCGATCCGGCGTGGCGGGGAGGGGACTACTACGAGGGGGGCGGGGGACCGGTGACGGGACTCGCGGTGGCGCGGCAGATCGGCTTCACCACCTACCGGAGCGTGGCGGAGTGGAACGAACGCTTCGAGCGGCGGCGGGAGACGGGGCCACACCGGTTCGATGCCGACTACGAGGTGGAGACCTACTTGCGCCATCAGGGCACCAAGTTCGCGGAGAACTACGACCCCAACAGCTACCTCTATCTGTCGAAGGCGATGGACCTGTTCGATCTGCGCGGGGAGGACGGCACCCTGGCTGCGGGGCTGCGCGCGGTAGGCGAGCCGGTGCTCGTCGTCGGCATCGACTCGGACCTGCTGATGCCCATCGAGGAGCAGGAAGAGATCGCGTCGGCGGTGCCCGGCAGCACCTTCGTGCGTCTCTCATCGATCTATGGGCACGACGCCTTCCTGAAGGAGACGGCGCTCTTCACGCCGCCGGTGCGGGACTTCCTGGACCGCTAGAATCGCGGACGAAGGAGGGCCGGCCCATGTGCCGCTTCGTCCACGATCTCGGTCCGCCGCTCTCGCCCGCGTCCCTCACGACGGCGCCCGCGCACTCCATCGTGCCTTCGGTCACGCCGGGGTGGAACAACCGAACCCTGCTCGACTCGGCGCGGGCGACTGAGAGCGCGATCGAGCATCTTGTGGGCTTGGTTCGCGAAGCCGAGGGGACCGAGCCCACTCACCTCGCTCTCGCGGCGAGCGAGGGCCGCTCCGTGGAGGTGCGCCCGTTCCCGTGGGCCCCTTCCCCCGGGCCCGTTTCCTCGCGCCACTGCGCCACCGCTGGCGCACCCTGTCGCCACAACCTTTTTCCCCGCAACGTGTTATAACTCCCCCGGACTTGCAATGCAAAACAGGGACACGGAAGGGATCGTTTTCGATTTGGGGAATACGTTGGTGCCGTGGGGCGCGGCGGAGACGCAGGCGCTCTATCGCGATCTGCGGCGGGTGTTCGAGGCGCGCCTCGGGCCGATGGCGGATTTCGCGTTGCGGGCGCTGGCGGCGCGGGATGCGTTCATCGCGGAGCGCGAGGAGCGCTCCATGCGCGAGGTGACCGTGGAGGAGTTCACCGCACGCATCTGCGGCGGGGAGGTGCCGCGCGGCCTCGCCGACGACATGGGCGCCGAGATGCACCGCTCCTTCGTGGCGAACTGCCGCGTGCCGGACGGGCTGCCCGCGCTCCTCGAGGAGCTCGGTCGCACGCGCCCCCTCGCCGTCCTCTCGAACTTCTGCCTCACGCGCCCGGTGGAGGAGGTTCTCGAGCGCGCCGGCATCGCCAAGTACTTCGCGCACATCGAGGTCTCCGCCACCGGCGGCCTCATGAAGCCGCACCCCGCCCCCTTCGAGACGGTCCTCGAGAAGCTCGGCACGAACCGCGAGCGCACCGTGATGGTGGGCGACAACTTCTGGGCCGACGTGGTGGGCGGCTACCGTGCTGGGCTCCTGACCGCGCTCACCCACGAACACGTCCAGGGCCCCACCAGCGACGCGCGCGCCCCGGGCGTGAAGGCCGACCGGATCCTCTCGAGCCTCCATGCCCTCGCCGATCGTTCCTGAGGCCCGCCTCAGGAGCCTGCAGCGCAAGCTCGAGAGCGTCCTCTTCGGCCGGCGCCTCTCCGCCGACCCCGAGCGCACCGGCGTCGTGGATCTCTCCGACTTCGCGAGCAAGTGTCGCGATCTGGCGGAATTCGCCGCGCGCAGCGCGGCGGAGATGCGCCCGCTCCCAGGCAAGCCGATGGCCTGCGCGAGCGACGTCGCCGAAGATGTGGAACTGGCCGCGCGGGAGGCGGCGCTCTTCGACACCTTGCCGCTGGCCGGAGGACGCATCGCGAAGCAGTGCGACGCGCTCGAGGGGGCGGCACGCGCCGTGGCCGCCGCCCTCGCAGCACAGTGCCTGCTGGAGGAGGCGCCCAGCCTCGTGGGTCTCGGTGCGCTCGCCGAACAGGAAAAGGAGCGGTTCGCCCCCTTCCTCTCGTTTTCCGGGCGCGTCGCGTCCTCCCCGCCGGTGCTCCTCGCGCGCAGCGCGCTGCTCCGGTCGCTGCGCCGCGCCATCCTCGACCGGGTCGGCGGCACCCTGGAGATCACCCTCGGGCGCGATGGCGTGCTCCGCTTCGCGGGGCGGGAGTTTTCCGGCCCCGCCCCCGGTCCCGGCCTCGCGCGCAGCGGCGCCGAGCCCCCCGAAGTGAAGCGCGCCCTCGATCTGCGCGACGCGAACCAGGATCCCGCCCTGCGCGACTTCCTCCTGGTGAAGGCCGTGGACGAGGCGCTCTTCGCGCTCCTGGGCCCACGCATGGGCCAGCCCGCCCTCCTCGCCGCCGCCCGCGCTTTCCCCACCAAGCCGGGCAAGCGCGGAACCGTCCGCCCGGAGGCGGTGCGCTCCAAGGCGGCGGGATGGGACGAAGCGGAGGCGGCGCGGGCGGTGGAGAAGCTGGCGGAACGGCGTGCGGGGCCGGAGTGGGCCCGGCTCCCCAGAGGCGCCTACCTCGTGCGCCTCTTCGTGAAGGAGGACGACGCCTTGACGGAGGATCTCCTCGCGCTCGGGCCGGTGCTGCGGCGGATGGAGAAGGGAGTGGGGGTGACGGGGGAGGGGGAAAGGGCCGAACGGGCGCTCCGGGGACTGCTTGGACTGCTGGGGTAGACTGGCCCTTCGATGGACAAGAACGAGAGCGCGCGCCCGCCCAAGACCCTCAGCGACAAGCTCCTCTCCAAGCGCATCCTGATGCTCAGCGAGCCGGTGATGCCCAAGAGCGCGAAGCGGATCGTCTCGCAGCTCCTCTATCTCGACAGCGAGGATCCCAAAAAGCCCATCTCCTTCTACATCAATAGCCCCGGCGGTTCGATCAGCGACGGGTTCGCGATTTTCGACACCATCCGCTTCATCCGCGCGCCGGTCACGACCATCTGCATCGGGATCAGCGCGTCGATGGGCACGATCCTCATGCTCGCCCCGCGCAAGAAGGAGCTTCGCGTGGCGATGGTCAACACGCGATTCATGATGCACCAGCCCTCCTCGGCCTACCGGGGCGCGGCCGCCGACATCGAGATCGGCGCCAAGCAGATCCTCAAGCTGCGCGATCGGCTCGTGGAGATCTATGTGGAGGAGACGGGCCAGAAGGCGGATCGAGTCAAGACCGACATCAACCGGGACTTCTGGATGACCGCGGAGGAGGCGGTGGACTACGGTCTCTGCCACCGCGTCGTCAAGGAGCGCGGGGAGATCGCCTGAGCCCCGCCACGCAGCTCGCGGTCGCCTTCCTCGGGGCGCTCGCGGGGATGCTCCTGGGCGAGTTCTTCCTCATCGCGCGGCAAGCCGCGCGCGTGCGCCGGAACCGGGGCGAGGTCCCCGGGCTCTTCCGCGAAGCGGTGAGCCTCCCGGAGCATCAGAAGGCGGCGGACTACACGCTTGCGCGTCTCGGCTTCCGGCGCGTGGCGCTCCTGGCGGAGGCGGCGCTGCTCGTGGCCTGGACCCTCGGCGGCGGCCTCGACCTGCTGGACCGGGCCTGGCGCGCGTCGGGGCTCGGCCCGATCCTCGCCGGCACGGGGTTTCTCGTCACGGCGGCGTTGCTTGCGGATCTGCTCGCCCTCCCCTTCGTCGTCCACCGCACCTTCGTCCTCGAGGAACGGTTCGGCTTCAACCGCACGACGCCGCGGTTGTTTGCCGCAGACACCCTGCGGCGCATCCTGCTCTCGCTCCTCTTCCTCGCGCAGCTCGCCTGGGCGGCCCTCCTGCTCATGGAACGGGGAGGGCGATTCTGGTGGATCTCCGCCTGGGCGGGCTGGATGGCGGCGCTCCTCTTCCTGATCTGGCTGTTCCCCACCGTGATCGCGCCGCTCTTCAACCGGTTCGAGCCGCTCCCGGAGGGCGCGCTGCGTGAGCGGCTCTCCCGCCTCGTCGAGCGATGCGGGTTCAGCCCGCGCGGCGTCTTCGTCATGGACGGCTCGCGGCGGTCCGCGCACTCCAACGCCTATTTCACCGGTCTGGGGCGCGCCAAGCGGGTGGTGCTCTTCGACACGCTCTTGAAGGAGCTGGAACCCGGGGAGATGGAGGCGGTGCTCGCCCACGAACTGGGCCATGCCCACCACCACCACCTGCCGCGGCGCCTCGCGGCGAGCGCCCTCCTTTCGCTTGCCGGGTTCGGCCTGCTCGCCTGGGTCGGGACAAAATCCTGGCTCTTTGCCGGCCTCGGACTGACCCTCCCCTCCTCCCACGCCGCCCTCCTTCTCTTCGTTTGGGTGGGACCGCTTTTCCTCTGGGCCTTCCGCCCTTTCCTGGCGCGCCTCTCGCGCCGCCAGGAGTTCCAGGCCGACGATTTCGCCGCGAACAACGTGGGACCGGGCGCGATGGCGCGCAGCCTGGTCAAGATCTACCGGCACAACGCCTCCACCCTCACTCCCGACCCCCTCTACAGCTCCTTCCACGACAGCCACCCCCCGCCTCCCCTCCGGGTGGCGCGGCTTCTCCGGGAGACTGAGGGTAGAATCCCGGCGGAGGTCTTGTGATGGCGAGGCTGAACCTGTTCCTGGCCGTGGTCCTCGTGTGCGGGTGCGGAGGGAGCGGCGGCACGCCGTCGGCCGCACCTATCAATGCGTCCGCCCAGCAGGTCCTCGAGGACTGCTTCGTCGGCGACGCCCTCGATCTGACGGGCCTGCTCGAGCAACTCGACGCGGTGGTCGCGGGGGACCCCGCGGCTTTGGCCACGCTGCTTCAGATCACCGCCATCGACCTCGGCGAGGCGTCGGTGAGCTTCACCCTCGACCTCGACGGCAACGGCGCCGCCGACCTCATGGGAACGATCAAGTTCCAGGACGCCGCGGGGATGCCTACGCTCCCCTTCGACATCCTGGCCCTGCTCGGCGGCACCCTCGACCTCTCCGACGCCTTTCTCGCGATCCCCGACGGCACGAGGCTCATCCTCGACTGGAGCCTCCCCGCCCCGGCCACAGGCAGCGGCTCGTTCCGCTACGACTTCGTGGCGGGCAGCGTCGGCACGTTCTCCGGCAGCGGTACCTACTCCCAGGGGCCCTGTGCCTTCACGTTTTCCCTCGACGAGGTGAGCCTCGGCGAGATGTCCTCCCCCTATCCGGTCGCCAACTTCGCCTTCGACCTGTCGGCGGGCGGCGACCGCGTGCGCGGCGGGGTGGAGTTGGACGGCAGCTCCTTGGGAACGATCTGGGCGCAATTGGGCTCCAACGCACAGGAGACCTTCACCCTCGACCTCGACACCGGCCTGCTCACCCCCCGCTGAACCACGACCCCCGGCCCGGATAGCATGATCCCGGGTCAGGAGAGTGAACATGCGATGGATCTGGATCGCGCTGGCGGGCCTTTGGGCCGCCGCACCCGCCTTCGGGCAGGGGGCCGACGTGCTGAGCCGCATCGAGCGGCAGTTGGAGGCGAACCGGGAGATACGGCTCGGCTCCGTGGGCGATCTCACCACCGCTGAACGGCTTCTTCTCGACTTCGGCGGCTACGTCACCTTGAGCGGGCTGGCCGTGGACGACGAGCCCGGCTCGACCCGCGTGCTGCGGGAGTACGACGGGAAGTTCTGGGCCCGCGCGGTGTACGGCGGCCACGAGGCCTACGCCCGCCTGCGGGTGCGGTACCAGGACTTCAACACCGGCGATTCCTTCGACGGGGGCGGGGACGGTCTGGTGCAGCCGATCGGGGACCGCTACTGGTACCGCTTCGACCTCCACCGCGAACGGCAGGCGGAGGGGAAACCCGGCGGCCGATGGAACGTCTGGATGCAGGCGGGGCGGCAGGACATCCTCTGGGCCTCCGGGCTCACCCTGAATGAGGTGCTCTACGCGATCCAGGGCGGGGTCGAGGCGGGATCGTTCGCCATCTCCATCCTCGGAGGGATCACGCCGCGCACGACGACGGTCGACATCGACGCCTCCCGGCCCCAGTTCGACACCAACACCGACCGCCGCTTCCTGGGCGTGATCGCGGAGTGCCGCGCCCTGGACCGGCACACCCCCTACATCTTCTTCCTCGACCAGTCCGACGAGAACAACACCGTGCTCCCGCCCGGGGCGACCTTCATGTACGACTCCTCCTATCTCGGCATCGGGAGCCGGGGAGAGATCACCGGGCAGGTGGGCTACCTGGCGGAATTCGTCAAGGAATGGGGCACCGCCACCAGCGACCCCTTCCGCACCTTCCCCCAGGTCACCGACGACGTGAACGCCTGGGCCGCGCGGCTCGCCTTCTTCTTCGTGCCGCGCTCCATGCGCGACCGCGGGGCGCGCTTCGAGCTCGAGATCCTGCTCGCGTCCGGCGACGACGACCGGTTCCACAGCACCCAGACGCTGGGGGGCAACCTCGGCGGGACCGACGACAAGGGGTTCAACGCCTTCGGCAGCGCCTACACCGGCCTCGCCCTGGCGCCCGAACTCTCGAATCTCCTGCTCATCCGTCTGGGCGGCAGCGCCACCCCGTTCCATCGCCACAGGATCCTGCAGCGGCTGCGGGTCGGTCTCGACGTCCTCTTCCTCAACAAGATGGACTCCGACGCGCCGATCAGCGTCTTCACTCTCCCCGGGGAGGGGTTCTTGGGAACCGAGGTGGACCTCCTCCTCGATTGGGAGGTCCTTTCCGATGTCTACCTGGAGATGCGCTACGGCATCTTCATCCCGGGCAAGAGCGGCGTCTTCCCCGAAATCGATCCGCGCCACTTCTTCTATCTGGGAGTCAGCTATGGATTCTAGACTCCTCGCCCTCCTCCTCGCCGCGGCCCTCTCCCCGGCCTGCGCCCGGACCACGCTGAAGGGGTCGGCGGCCGACGCCGCCTCGGATCCCCGCCCCGCCGCCGAACTCGACTTCTGGGACGCCGTGGCGGCGCAGAAGGCGGTGAGCAACCACGACGCGCTCCGGGCGCTCCTGCTCCTGGCGGAGAAGGGCGGCGCCGCGCGCGATTTCCAGGGCTGCCTCGGGATCGCCCGCGAGCGCGGATGGGTCGGGGCGGACGCCGCCCTCGCCGCCAACGAGACCGCGGAAGCGGGGTGGATCGCCCGCGCGATCTGCCTCGAACTGGGCATCAAGGGCGGCCTCACCATGCGCCTCGCCGGGGCGCATCCGCGCTACGCGCTCCGGGAGCTGATCCACATGGGGATGATGCCCCAAAAGACCCGGCGCCAGTCGATGAGCGGCCTCGAGCTCATCGCGCTCATGAGCCGCGCCGAGGATTACCAGAAGGGGGCGGGGACCGCGCCCCGGGGAGATCTCTGATGCGTGCGTTCCAGGCGGCCGCCCTCTCGCTCCTCCTCGCCGCGGGCGTCGCGGCCCAAGACCCCCCCACGAAGAGCGCGGGGGGCGAGCCCGCCTCCCCCGCCCCCCTCCCGGAAGGTCAGACCAAGGCGCTGCAAGCCGTGGTGATGAAGGTGGAGGGCAGCGCCCAATGGCGCCCCAACGGCGAGGCCTCCTTCCAGGACTGCAAGCTGAACGACCTCCTCGGCGCCGGCGCCGAGGTGCGCACCGGACGCAAATCGACGGTCATGCTGCGCGTCGGGATGAACGGCACCGTGCTCATCGACCGGCAGAGCCGCGTGGCGCTGCCCCGAGTGCTGCAGGACGGCAAGGTTTTGCGCACCACGCTCGCGCTCTCCTTCGGCCAGGCGGACGTGAAGGTGGACCGGATCGGCCTGGAGACCGATTTCGAGGTGATGACGCCGACCGCCACCCTGGCGGTGAGCGGCACGCTCTTCCGGGTTTCGTGGGACGCGGTGGTTGGGTTCGGATTTCGCGGCTCCCCCGGGAACCGCATGAACGCGGTCGAGACGGAGTACTGGGAGTCCATCGTGGCCAAGCTGGGCGGCGATGACGCCTCGGACGAGGGGGCAATGCTTCCCGCGCTCAACGCGTTCGGGAACACCTTCTTCCTTCCGCCCCCCGGAGCGCTCACCCCGCAGAAGGCCGGGTCTCTCTTGCAGCAGTTCGCGCGGCCTCCGCCCGGCCTCGTCGGAGAGCCCGGCCTCAACATCTTGCGCCGTGCGAGAGGCGCCGTCGGCTTCCAGCGCGGGCCGCAGCCTCCGGACACGAACAACCCGCCATTCGGGGGATTCGGCCAGTAGGATCGTCGGCGCCGCCGTACGCGCTGCCGCGCGGCGGAGGCCCCACGGATGCGTCGCGCCCTTCCCGCTTGGCTGGCTGGCACGGTGGCCGCGGCTCTCGCCGCGTTCGCCTCGCTTCTGCCCGTCATCCAGCAGGTCGAGTCCTGGTCCATCGACCTGCTCCTCCGCTATGGACGCGTTAACCCGCCGCGCGCGCACCCCCGCATCGTGCATGTCGACATCGACGACGGCGCGATCGACGCTCTGGGCCGGTGGCCCTGGCCGCGCACGCTCCTCGCCGAGGCTCTCTACGCCATCGACTCCCATCAGCCCAAGGTCATCGCCCTCGACATCCTCTTCTCGCATCCGCAGGCCGCCGACTACGCTCCGGACGGCAGCCGCATCGACCACGACGCCAACCTCGCCACGGCGCTGGCCTCGATCTCGGCCAAGACGGTCCTCGCCGTCCGCATGAAAGAGGAAGAGGCGCGGCGCGGCTCGCTCTGGACGGAAGGGGAGGGTCGCGAACGTTACGCCTCGGTGCTCGCCGCCCTCGCCGCGGACATCACCCTGGACGCGGCAGGAGTCATCCGAATCGCGGGGCTGGAGCCGGAGCGCGCACGCCGCGTCGAAGTGCACCTGCGCCAGTTCAAGAAGCTCGCGGTCCTCGAGACGGTGGAGCGGCTGGCGCGGGAAGGTGCCCTGACCGAGGAGGCGCTGCTTGCCGCGCTCGTGCCCCGCGACATCCGCGAGGGGGGGGGGTTCCCCGAGTTGGGACTCATGCGCCAATCCCTCGTGGAGGCGCAGGCGGTCGAGGCCCTCCAGAGGCGCTTCTCGGCCGCGCAGGCTGGATTCCCCGCGATCGAGCCGGAGGGTGTGCAGCCCCCGCTTCCCGCCTTCGTGAAGGCGAGCGACCACGCCGGCGTCGTGGACGCGCTCATCGACCGCGACGGACTCATCCGCCGTATCTCCCTGTTCTGGCGAAGGGGGGGGCGGTTCTACCCCCAGTTCGGCCTCGCGGCGGCCCTCGCCTATCTCGACCTCGATGCGTCGCACATGCAGGTGGCGCCCTCGGGGCTGCGCGTGGGCGGCCAGTTCCTCCCGGCACGGGACGGAAACCTCCTCCTCGCGTGGCCACGCATCGAGCGGGAGTTCGGCGCCCTGGGGCTCCTGCGCCAGCATGACGCGGATAGCGGCGCCGCGCACCACATCTCCCTCGCGCGGGTCGTCGACGTCGCGCGCAAGCAGGCGCTCCTCCAGGGCTACGCCGATCAGCGTCGGGAGATCTCCTCCGAGCTGGTGAAGTCCTGGCTCTCAGCCTACAAGCCCAAAGACCTCGACGATCCGGAACTGGCCCCGCGCATCGAGCTGGAACTGGAGGAGGAGGCGGCGCGCCAGTTGGAGGGGATCGAGGAGGTGCCCGAGGAGGAGCGGTCGGAGCTCGACCGTGTCTTGTTGCGCTGGGTCCGCCTCGGCAAGGAGATCCCGAGGGCGCGGCGGGAATTGCTCCAGGGGCAAGCCGAGCTGAGCGGGGCGTTGCGCGGCAATCTGGTGTTTGTGGGCTGGAACGCGACGGGGAACCAGGGCGAGTTCTATCCGACCCCGGTGGACGCGCGCACGCCCGGCGTCGTGGTCCACGCGATCGCCGCCAACAGCTGCCTCACGGGATATGCGTTCCATGTGGCGCCTTCCTGGATGGGGCTTCTTGCCGCCCTCCTCCTCGGCGCCGCCGCCGCCGGCGTGGCGGCGCGGACCGGCCCGCGGCTGGCGCTCCTCGTGGCGCTCCTGCTGGTGATCCTCTGGTGCGCCGTGGACACCCTCCTCGTCTTCAATCTCGCCGCGACGGCGCTCGGGTGGGCGACGCCGGTGGCGGCCATCCTGCTCGCCTGGGCGGGAGCGACGGTGGTGCGCGCGGTGCAGGAGCGGCGCGAGAAGGCGCAACTGCGACGGCAGTTCGGCGCGCGCATCAGCCCGCGCCTCTTCGACTTTCTTCTCAAGAACCCCGAGATGATCCATCTCCAGGGCCAGGAGCGCGAGGTCACGTCCTTCTTCAGCGATTTGGCGGGGTTCACCTCGATCTCCGAGGCACTCGACACCCGCACGACCGTCTCCGTCCTCAATCGCTACATGTGGGCGATGAACGAGGAGCTGACCAAGCACGGCGCCTACGTCAACAAGTTCCTGGGCGACGGCATCATGGCGGTCTGGGGGGCGTTGAGCGTGGAGCCCGATCACGCGGAGAGGGCGTGCCGCGCGGCGCTGGACTGCCTCCATCGTCTCGAGGCGCTGCTGCGCGAGCCGGACATGGCGCGGCTCCCGCGACTCTCGATGCGGGTCGGCATCGCGACCGGCGTGGTCATCGTGGGCGACTGCGGGGCTCCCCCTGACCTGCAGGACTACACCGTCATCGGCGACGAGGTCAATCTCGCGGCGCGCCTCGAGTCGGTCAACAAGCTCTTCGGCACCTCGATCCTCATCAACGCGCGTACCGAGGAGCTGCTCCCCGATTCCCTGCTCTTGAGGCCGATCGGGCTCCTCGCGGTCGCCGGACAGGAGAGCGCATCCGAGATCCACGAGGTGGTCGCCCTGAAAGGCGCCGCGACCAGGGCGCAGGAACTGCGCGTCGCCCTCACCGGCGGCGCCGTGGGGTTGTTCCGCGAAGGAAAACTGCTGGAGGCGCGCGAGGCCTTCGAGGCGCTCGGCCGCGAACACGGGGACGAGAAGCTGGCGGGGTTCTATCGTGCGGAGATCGCGCGCCGGCTCGCGCGGCCGGAGGAGCCGTTCGACGCTGTCTTGCGGCTCACCGCCAAATGAGGGGCCGGATGTCTTAGAATCGGGCCCGATGGGGAGCCTGGCGCAGAAGAGGCTTGTCCCCCGACTGTTTCTAGTCTGGGCGGTCCTCCTCGGATTCGCCGAGGGTGCGGCGGCCGGCGAGCCCGTGGAGGCACGGCTCATCGAGGCGTGGCGCTGGCGCGAGATTCCCCGTCCCGTGGGTGCGGGGCCCCTTCTCGCCTTGCGTCAACTGGGGGACGGGTCGATCTTGACGGTGCATCCGTCGGCCGTGCTGCTCTACGACGGTTGCAGGTGGAAGTCCTGGGGAAGCCCACCCTGGCGCGATGACGAGAAGCTCGAGTCCGTCATGCCGCTCCCCGGGGGGATCGCCTGCGTTGCGGCCGGGAGAGTGCGCGTGGCCAGCCCTGCGGGCGACTGGCGCACCCTCCATACTCTGCCCAAGAGGGAGTTCGATGCCTTTCTCGCCGCCAACGGGGCCGGTCGCGCGGTCGCCTGTTTCGACGACGAGGTATGGGAGATCGACCTCAAGGGGATCCGGCCCCTCTTCGATGCGCCCCCCGGCGGCTCGCACTGGTCGCGGCTAGGCTACGACGCGAGCGGGAAGCTCTGGGTCCTGACGAGTGCGGGGCTGTTCCGCCGCGAGGGCACGACATGGGAAGGGGTGAAGTGGCCGGAAGATGCGCCACGACGGCCCGAGGGCGGGATCTTCGTCATTCGCGAACGCGAGATCTGGATCGTCCCGCGCGAGTACGTCCCCGGCATCGCCGTGATCCACTGGGACGGAAAGGAGTTGCGCGTCATCCGTGAGCCGTCGCGGGCGCTGGCACTGCGCTCGCTCGCCCCGCTCGGGGAGCAAGAGTTCATCGCCAGCACGCGCGCCGGGGGCCTGATCCACTACCGCAGGGGAGTGTGGCGGATCATCGAGGGCAGGACCGGCGGCCCCTCCCAGGCGTGCGTCATTCCGCTCCTGCACGAGGGGAAGCGGCTTCTCGTGACCGACGCCGCCGGCAGCCTCTGGGCGTGCGATCTTGTCTCCGAACGCTGGCAGTCCACCTCGGCTCCCGAAGGGCTGGGCGGCGCGATGACCAATGTCTTGGCCCCCTCCCGTCTCGGAGGACTCTGGCTGGGCACCGACGGTGGCGTCTGGCGCTGCGAGAACGGGCAGGCCGCCGACATCGTCACCGAAGCTGCCGGGATTCCCCTGCGCGGCATCACCGCGCTTCATGAGGACGCGGAAGGGGGGCTTTGGGTGGGGAGCGGCGCGATGTTTCCCGGCGTCCTCCACCACGACGGGGTGTCGTGGCGGCACCTCGACGATCCCGCCGGGACGGCCGGATTCTGCGTTCACGCCATCCGCCCTGCCGCGGACGGCGGGCTCTGGTTCCTGCTCTTGTCGTCCTGGCCCGGCCGTGAGTCGGAGGGCGGCGTCGCGCACTATCTGAACGGCCGCTGGCGCCGGTTCACGACCGAACATGGCCTCCCCCATGACCGCTGTTACGACCTCACCCGGAGGCCGGACGGCTCGGAAATCATCGGGACACAACGCGGCATCGCCGAGTGGCGCGCCGAGCTGTGGACGGAGCTCCTGCCTCGTCCCTCCCACCGCGCCTTCGCGATCCACGCCGATCGGTCCGGGGACATCTGGATCGCCACCGGACTCGACTGCACCGCCCTATCCCGCAGGCGGGAGGGAGCCTTCCTCCCCCTCGAAGGTACCGCTTGGCAGCGGGCGACCGCTTCGGCCTTTCTGGAAGACTCCTCCGGCTCCCTTTGGATGACCAACCACAACGGCCTGTTCCGCTTCGACGGCACGTTGGTCCACGAGCCGAGCCGGGAGCCCGGCCTGTCGCACCAGGCGTTCTGGCCCATTCTCGACGCCGGCGAGGGTGCGATCTGGCTCGGTTCGATGGGGGGCAGCCTCGTCCGGCACTGCCCGGATGACCGGCAGCCCCCGCAGATCCTCAGCCTCGATGCGATTCGCGACGTGAGGACGGGAAGCCTGATCGTGCGCTGGGAAGGCATCGACCCATGGCACACGACTCCTGCTTCGCTATTGCGCTATCGCTGGCGCCTCGACGGGGGTGCCTGGTCGGCGGCGGAAGCGTCCAGCGCGCTCCAGATCGAAAACCTCGACGCGGGAGCGCACCGCTTCGAGGTGCAACCCTACGACCTCGCGGGGAACACGCCTGAGGACGCGGCTCTCCTCGCGTTCTCGATACCCCCGACCTTCTGGTCACGGGCCGGGGTGCGGGTGGCGGCGGCGGCCATCCTGCTCTCGCTGGCAGCCCTCCTCGCCTGGATCGCCCGGCAGCGTCGGGCGGCCCGCCGCCATGAACAGGAGGCGCTCGCGGCATCCGAGCGCCACTACCGGACTCTCGTGGAACAGTCCGACTTGATCCTGGTCGTGATCGGAAGGGACGGCGCGATCGATTACATGAGCCCCATTGCGGAGCGGATCTTCGGGCGCAGCGTGGAAGAGTTCAAGCGCTACCCGGAGTGCATCCGCGAGCTGATTCACCCCGAGGATCTGCCGCGGCGCGATGAGATGGCCCGCGCGCGTGCCGACGGCGACCCCCGCGTGCTCGCCGCGGAGCTGCGAGTCCGGGGACAGACCCCGGAATGGCGCCACCTCCTCACCCGTCAGGCACCCCGCCGCGACGCGCAGGGCGGCGTCTGCGGTTACGACCTCGTATCCCTCGACATCACGGAGCGGCGGCGGGTCGAGGAGGTGGTCGAACGCGCGGAGCGGGCGAGCAGCCTCGGCCTCCTCGCAGGGGGCGTCGCCCACGACTTCAACAACGTCCTGGTTTCGATTCTGGGCAATGCCGGGCTCGCACGGAGCACCCTGGCGGCCGACGCGCCCGCGCAGTTGCACCTGGCCGAAATCGAGAACGCGAGCCAGCGGGCGGCCAACCTCTGCCGCCAGATGCTGGCCTACGCGGGCAAGGCCAAGGTCGATTTCGAGCCGGTGGAACTCTCCGAGATTGTCCGGGAGACCGTGCGCCTGCTCAGGATCTCCGTCCCTCGCAACGTGACGTTGCACCTCATGCTCGCGTCCGAACCCCTGCCGGTCACCGGCGATCCGATCCAGCTCGGGCAGGTCATCATGAACCTGCTCACCAATGCGGTCGATGCGATCGGGAGCGCGGCGGGCTCCGTCACCTTCACGACCGGGGCCATGTTCGCCTCGCGCACCTACCTGGAGGGCGGACGGCTCGGCGCGGACATGTCCGACGGGGACTACGTCTTCCTGGAGGTCAGCGACACCGGCTCGGGGATGACCGCCGCGGAGCAGGAGCACATCTTCGAACCCTTCTACACCACCAAGGTCGGCGGCCACGGCCTGGGCCTTGCCGCCACCCGCGGGATCGTGCGCACGCATCACGGCGCGATTTCACTGCGCAGTTCGCCCGACCTGGGCACGACCTTCCGGATTCTCCTCCCGCGCGCGGTGCAGACCGCGTCCCCCTCCGTTCCTGAGAATCCGCCGCCCTCGAAGACGGTGCTCGTCGTGGACGAGGACGCCTCGGTGCGTGCGACCGCCCGCGCGGTGCTCGAAGCGGAGGGGTTCCGGGTGCTCCACGCCTCGCGCGCTCGGGAGGCGCTTGGGATCCTGAGCGACCGCGGCGGAGGGATCGACGCCCTGCTCCTCGATCCGCAGCTCCCCGACATGGACGGGGAGACGCTGCTCGCTTCGATCCGATCCGCCCACGCCACCCTGCCCATCGTGATGGCCGACGGGGAGGGCCTCTCCGAGCAGCAGGGGGCCGCTTCCTTCCCCACGGTCACGGATCGCCTCGGCAAGCCCTACGGCCGGGAAGCGCTTCTGCGCGCCCTCCGCGGCGTCCTCGACCGCTGAGCACCGCCTTGCGCCCTCGCGCAAATCCCGTAGTGTGATCGCCCGGAGAGACCCCATGAAGATGCGCGAGTTCATGAAGCTGCACTTCCGCCATTTCAACGCCCGCGAGGTGCGGGACGCCGCGCAGGGCTGGGTCGACCATCTCGCCAAGGGCGGGAAGATGTTTCTGACACTGGCCGGGGCGATGAGCACCGGCGAACTGGGCATCTCCCTCGCGAAGATGATCCGGAAGGGGAAGGTCGCGGCGATCTGCTGCACCGGCGCCAATCTCGAGGAGGATGTCTTCAACCTCATCGCCCACGACGACTACAGGATCATCCCCAACTGGCGCGAACTCTCCGTCGAGGACGAGGAGGCGCTCTACGCCAAGGGGCTCAACCGGGTCACCGACACCTGCATCCCCGAATCGGTCATGAAGCACATCGACCACCGCCTCCTCGAGGCGTGGCGTTCGGCGGAGGCGAAGGGCCAGCGCAAGAGCCCCTGGCAATTCATGCGGGAGATCCTGCAGGGCGGCGCGGTCTCCGAGCATTACCAGATTCCCGCCGAGCACTCCTGGGTGCTCGCCGCCGACGAGATGGACATCCCGGTCCTCGTTCCCGGATGGGAGGACTCCACCCTCGGCAACAAATTCGCGGCCCACGTGATCTGCGGGCGGCTCAAGGACCACACGGTGGTCAAGACCGGCACGGCGCAAATGCAGGAGCTCGCCGCCTGGTATCGGGCGCAGGCGAAGGCGAAAGCGCCGGTCGGGTTTTTCCAGATCGGCGGCGGGATCGCGGGAGACTTCCCCATCTGCGCCGTGCCGATGCTCATCCAGGACGTGGAGGACGAGGCGACGCCGTTTTGGGCCTACTTCTGCCAGATCACCGACGCCCAGCCCTCCTTCGGCGGCTACAGCGGCGCGGTCCCCAGCGAGAAGATCACCTGGGGCAAGCTCGACCGCCACAGCCCGCGCTTCCTTATCCAGTCCGATGCCAGCATCGTGGCGCCGCTCCTCTTCGCCTATGTCCTCGACGAGTGATCTTGCCGACCGCGCCTGCGTGCCCTGCCGCGGCGGCGTGCCTCCGCTCGGCGCCGCGGAAGTCGCGCGGCTCCTGGCGGAGTTGGGAGGGGGCTGGGGGGCCGTGGACGGACACCATCTGGAGAAGGAATTCCGGTTCAAGAACTTCCGGGAGGCGCTGGCATTCACGAACCGTGCGGGGGAGGTCGCGGAGGGGGCACGGCATCACCCCGACCTCCATCTCTCCTGGGGAAAGGCGCGCGTGACGATCTGGACCCATGCCATCGACGGGCTCACCGAAAGCGATTTCATCCTGGCGGCGAGGATCGATCGGGTGGCGGCGCCGTGAGGCGCCTGCTCCTGGCGCTCGCCTGCATGGCCGCCGCGGCGCACCCCGCCCCCGACGACGCGATCCTGCGCCTCCTGGCGGAGGATCTCGAGAGCCAGATGCGCCGCTCCCCGGTCTGGGCGAGCATGCGCGGGGACCGCCGTTTCGACGACCGGATCGAGGAGGTCGGGCCGGAGGCGCGCGCCTCGTGGCTGGAGGAGTGCGGGAAGCGCCTCGCCGCCCTGGGCGCGCTCGACCGCGAGGCGCTCACGCCGGCGGGCCGAATCCACGCGGCGCTCCTCGAGTACGAACTGCGCGCACGGATCGAGAGCGCGCGGTTTTGCCCCGAGCAGACTCCCATCTCGCAAATGAACGGCCCCCAGATCGATCTGCCCCAGCTGCCCGAGCGGCTCAGCTTCCCCGGGGACAAGGAGCTGGCGGACTACGCGTCGCGCTTGGAGCGGGTGGCCGCCTATATCGACGGAACCATCGCGAACATGCGCGCCGGGCTCGCCGCGGGGCGCACGCCGCCGCGTGTCGTGATGGGCCGCGTGGCGGAGCAGGCGCTGGCGCAAGGGGCGGAGACGTTCTCGGCCGAGCCCGATCGCCACCCGATGATGCTCCCCTTCCGCGACCGACCCCAGGGCGATGCCCTCGCCGACCGCGCCCGCGGCGCGCTGCGCACGGAGGTGCTCCCGGCCTTCCGCCGCCTAGGCGCGTTTTTGCGCGACGAGTACGTGCCCGGCTGCCGCGCCTCCATCGCCGCAAGCGACGGCCGGGACGGGCGCGCCTACTACGATTTTCAGCTCGCGCGCCACACGACCTTGTCCGTCGGCGCGGACGAGATCCACTCCCTGGGGCTCGCCGAGGTGGCACGCATCCGGGCGGAGATGCTCGGCACCATCGCGCGAACGGACTTTCCGCGGCGGGAGACTCTGGAGGGCGAAGCGCTCTTCGCCGCGTTTCTCGAGTTCCTGCGCACCGAGCCGCGCTTTTACTACACGCATGCCCAGGATCTCCTGGCCGGCTACCGCGACATCGCCAAGCGGGTCGACGCGGAGATGCCGCGCCTCTTCGGCCGCTTGCCCCGCCTCCCGTACGGCGTGCGCGAGATGCCGCTCTACATGGCCCCCACCGCCCCCACCGCCTATTACTACCGCGGCTCGATCGAGAACGGCGTCCCGGGCTTCTTCATCGCCAACACCTGGCGGCTCGACCAGCGCCCACGCTACGAGATGATCGCGCTCACGCTCCACGAGGCGGTGCCCGGCCACCACCTGCAGATCGCGCTGGCGCAGGAGATGGAGGGCCAGCCGGAATGGCGCGAGACGCTCGGCTACACCGCCTACGTCGAAGGTTGGGCGCTCTACGCCGAGCGGCTCGGCCTCGAGATGCCCGGTCTCTACGACGATCCCTACGACGACTTCGGCCGCCTCACCTACGAGATGTGGCGCGCGATGCGGCTCGTGGTGGATACCGGCCTGCACGCCAAGGGTTGGAGCCGCGACCGGGCGATCGCCTACATGCTCGCCAACAGCGGGCTGAGCCGCGAGAACGTGGAACGGGAGGTGGACCGTTACATCTCCTGGCCCGGGCAGGCAGTGGCCTACAAGATCGGCGAGCTCAAGATCCGCGCACTCAGAAAGCGCGCCGAGAAGGCGCTCGGGGCGCGGTTCGACCTGCGCTCGTTCCATGACGCGCTCCTCGATGAGGGCGCGCTGCCTCTGCCGGTCCTGGAGTCCAAGATCGACCGCTGGATCGCGGGACGCTGATGCCGCAGGTCTTGGGCGTCCTCCTCATCGTCCTGCTCGTCGGTTCGGCGATCTGGATCGGGGTCGTCATGGAGCGGAAGCGGCGCGAAGAGTGCCTCGCCCTGGCGCAGGCCCTGGGGTTCCGGTTCCACCCCAAGGACCCCTTCGGACTGGGCCGGAGCCTCGAGGGCGACTTCGCGACCCTGCGGCAGGGCAGCAATCGCTACGCCTACAACGTGATCGAGGGGGAGCGCGAGGGGGCGCGCGTCTACCTCTTCGACCACCACCATGAAACCTATTCGACGAACTCCAAGGGCCATCGCACGACGCACCACCACCACCGCTCCTTCGTCTCGCTGGAGCAGGCGCTCGACCTCGACTCGTTCGAGATGCGCCCCGAAGGCTTCTTCGACAAGGTGGCCGCGGCGTTCGGATTCGACGACATCGATTTCGAGTCTGCGGAGTTCAGCCGGCGCTACCACGTGAAGGCGCCGGATAGAAAGCTCGCCTACGCCCTCTTCTCGCCGCGCATGATCGAATACCTTCTTTCGGTGCCGCCGCTCCGCCTCGCCGCTTCCGGGAAGAGGCTGCTCGCCGGCCGGGGATCCGGGAAGATGGATCGCGCCGAGTACGAGTCGACCCTTCGGGACCTCTTCGCCTTCCTGGAGAGAGTGCCGCGGTACGTGCAGAAGGATCGGGGCAGCGGGGAGGGATAGGGATGCGGCCCGAACACATGCCCTGGATCGTCGTCGGCGGGGCGAGCCTGATCGCCCTGATCTGGTTCCTCGGCACTTACAACGGCTTGGTTCGCTTGCGCCAGCACGTGAAGGAGTCCTGGTCCGACATCGACGTGCAGCTCAAGCGGCGCTACGACCTCATCCCGAACCTCGTGGAGACCGTGAGGGGCTACGCGAAGCACGAGCGGGATCTCTTCGAACGGGTCGTGCAGCTCCGCACGCGCGCCTCGGCCAACCATGGGCCGGTGGCGAGCCAGGAGGCCGACGAACGTCCGCTCGTGGCCGCCTTGCGGCAGGTGCTCGCGCTGGCCGAGGGCTACCCCGACCTCAAGGCGAACCGCGGTTTCGTCGCGCTCCAGGAGGAGCTGGCGGACACCGAGGACCGCATCGCCGCTGCGCGACGGTTCTTCAACGCCAACGTGCGGGACTACGCCAGCCGCAGGGAGAGCTTTCCCAGCAACCTCGTCGCAGGTCTCTTCCGGTTCGGACCGCTCGAGTACTGGTCCGTGGAGGAAGCCACCCACCGCGAGCGCCCTGACGTCGTGCTCTAGGCCTTCACCAGGGCCGCCAGCTCCTCGATGGTGGCGGGGCCGTGGCCGGCGTAGTGATTGTTGGCATAGACGAACGCGCGCGGGACCTTGCGCAAGAGCTTGGTCAGGAGCGCCGCCCAGCGCTCCAGCGCGTCGTGGCGGTCCAGCACGATCCGGTCGAACGTCTCCGTCTTCTCGTCCACCGCCTTACGGTCGCCGATGAGGCGCGCATAGAGGAAGTCGGTCGTGACCAGGTCGAACTCTTTCGCGAGATCGGCGGGGTGGGGCATGTAGGCGAGCTCCACCAGCACCAGGGCGGTCTTGTGCCGTTTCAGGAGCGTGAGGAGCGGCTCCCCGATCCAGGCCCGGTTGCGCACCTCGACGCCATACCGGAATCCATCCGGCAGCCCGGCGAGGAACGCGTCGAGCCTCTCGAAAAACTCCCCCGCCCCCGAAAAGACCTTCTTGTTGAAATAGGGGAACTGGAGCACCAACGGGCCGCACTTCGGCCCCAAGAGCCGCATCGACTCGAGGAAGCGATCCACATCCTTCTTCACCTTGGCGGGCACGAGCACCGCCTTCGGGTCGGGCGTCGCCCCCTCGCCGCCATGCACCACCGAACGCGGGAACTTGGCGGAGAGCAGGAACCCCTCCGGCGTCTTGCGATCCCATCCTTCGACCAGGCGCTTGTCCGGGACGCGGTAATAGGTGACATCCGCCTCCACGGTGGAAAAGCGAGTGGCGTAGTGCGCAAGGTAGTCGCCGGGCGCTGTTCCCTCGGGATAAAACGGCCCGACCCAACTCTTCTCCGACCAGCTCGAGGTGCCGCAGAGCAGCGTACCCATCCCGGCATCATCCCAAACTCCAGCCCGATGCGGAGGCTCCCGCGTCCCGGTATAGTTCAGCCATGAAGGCGCTGCTCCTGTTCGCTGCCCTGCTCGCCGGCGCCTGCGCCTCCGGGGAGGGGGGCGGGGGAGGGAGCCTGTCGACGATGGAGAGGATCGCGGCGCGGGGCGAGCTGGTCGTGGGCATCGAGCCCGGCTTCGTCCCGTTCGAGGTCCTGCGCGACGACGGCAAGGGCTACGAAGGGTTCGACATCGACCTGATGACGGCGTTCGCCAGGGATCTGGGGGTGAAGCTGCGCGTGGAAGCGATGGGCTGGGACAGCCTGCCGCCCGCCCTGCGCACCGGGAAGGTGGACATGGTCTGGTCGGGCATGACCGCCACCGTGGAACGCGCCAAGACGACGCTCTTCAGCGATTTCTACTTCGAGACCAAGCTCTGTTTCCTGGTGAGCACCGCCTCGGGGATCGCGCGGGCGGCCGACGTCCACGGAAAGCGCCTCGTCGTGAAGCTCGCCACGACCGGGGAGAGCGCAGCGACGGAGCATTTCGCCGACTGCACGATCACCAAGCTGGACGACGAAAACCTCTGCGCGCAGGAGGTCGTGACCGGGCGCGCCGATGCCTTCCTCTACGACCGGTTCTCCATACTGAAGCACCACGAGATGCACCGGGACAAGACGCGGGTCCTGGAGGATTTCGAGAATGTCGAGCCTTACGCGGTCGCGCTGCGGCCGGGCGACTTCGACCTCTGGCGCGCGGTGAACCTCTTCCTACGGCGGATCCGGGGGGACGGCCGCTACAACGCGATCCACGCCCGTCACTTCGGCCGCCCGTCCGATGACCCTCGGTAGGCAGCTCCTGGTCCGCGCGCTGATCACCGCCGCGGTCGCCGCGGGACTGGTCGGGGTGCTCGCGTCGTCGAACTACGCCTGGAACTTCCGCCCATCGTTCGAGTACCGCAACCTCTACCTCGACGGCCTCCTCGCCACGCTCTCGGCCACAGCGCTGGCGTTCGCGATCGGGCTTTGTGGCGGGGCGGGCATCGCCCTGGCCCGCATGAGCCGGAGGCTCTGGCAGCGCCACCTCGGGGACCTCTACGTCGAGCTGGTCCGGGGGACGCCGCTGCTGGTGCAGATCATGATCGCCTACTTCGGCCTCGCTCCCCTCCTCGGCATCGACAGCAAATTCTGGGTGGGGACGATCGCGCTGGGCGCCTTCGCCGCGGCCTACATGGGGGAGGTGTTCCGCGCCGGCATCGAATCGGTGGAGCGCGGGCAGTTCGAGGCGGCGCGTGCGCTGGGGCTGAGCCGCGCGCGCACGATGCGCCACGTCATCCTGCCGCAGGCGGTCAAGCGCATGATTCCCCCGCTCACTGGCGAGCTGATCGCCCTCGTGAAGGAGTCCTCCCTCCTCTTCGCGATCGGCGTCACGGAGATGATGTTCGCTGCGCGCCAGATCGCGTCCAAGACCTACAAGAGCTTCGAGCCTTACCTGCTCGTCGCGGCGATGTACCTGACGATCACCATTCCCCTCTCGCTGCTCGCGCGGCGGCTGGAGCGCCGGCTCGGCCGCTCGTCGCGCACCCTGGAGCATCTGTGAGCGCGCTCGTCTCGCTGCGGGCGCTGAGCAAGCACTACGGTGCCGTCACCGCCCTGGACCGCGTGGACCTCGATGTGGCGCGGGGCGAGGTGGTCGTGCTCATCGGGCCGAGCGGCTCGGGCAAGAGCACGCTCCTGCGCTGCGTGAACGCCCTCGAACTCGCCGACGAAGGCGAGGTGCTCCTGGATGGCGAGCGGGTCGACGGCGGCGCGCCGGGCATCGACCGCCTCCGCGCCGAAGTGGGCATGGTCTTCCAGCACTTCAACCTCTTTCCCCACCTCACCGCGCTCGAAAACGTCGCCCTCGCCCCTCGCCTCGTCCGCCGCCTTCCCGCCGCGGAGGCGGCGCGGCGCGCGCTGGCGCTTCTCGAGCGCGTCGGCGTGGGGGACAAGCGCGACGTGCACCCCGACATGCTCTCCGGCGGCCAGAAGCAGCGGGTGGCGATCGCGCGCGCCCTGGCGATGGAGCCCCTCGTCATGCTCTTCGACGAACCCACGAGCGCCCTCGATCCCGAAATGGTGGGCGAGGTGCTTGCGGTCATGAAACGGCTCGCGGCGGAGGGCATGACGATGATCGTGGCGAGCCACGAGATGGGCTTCGCCCGCGAGGTGGCGCACCGCGTGCTGTTCCTCGAGGGCGGGCGCATCGTCGAGGAGGGGCCTCCTGGCCGGATCTTCGGCCAGCCGCGCGAAGCGCGCACCCGCGAGTTCCTGTCGAAGGTTCTCTAGCGCGGCGCCGGCCAGTGGTAGCTCCACGCGAACGCGGGCGCGACACGCTCCTTCGGGCCTGCCAGCGTGAAGACCACGCCCATGGGGGCGGGGCCCGGGTCGTCGGTGCGGCAGTTGTACTGCGTGGCGCCGTGCCGCGTCCCCTCCGCAACCAGCTCGAACTCCACGAATCGCCCGGTCCCCGTGTCGAATCGCGCGTGTCCCGACAACTTCGCGTCGTAGCCACGGGCGGTCGGTACCGGTCGGCCCGACCCTTCAACCGCCCAGGCACCCTCGGCGAGGGTTCGCGATCGGCCCGCGAACCGCGCGGTGACCATCGCGCCGTCGATCGCCAGGACCTCGACGGTGAGCGCGGCTTCCTGGATGTGCTTCTCCTCGTAGGGGACGGTCTGTCCTCGCACGTTGTCCACGAGATGCAGGCGCACGAGACGCCGCAGGAGGGGGGCGGGGACCTCACGGCGCGCCCCGGCTTCGAGGGTCTCCGGGAGCAGCGCGCGCGCCTCCTCTTTGCGGAACCAGGCGAAGTCGAGGTTGAACGCCTCTGCCCGCCAGTCCTTGGGCAGCGCCCCACCGTCCCGGGGCAGGTCTCGGGAAGCCAACCGCAGGACCAGCCCGCCCTCGGGGTAGAACTCCTCGAGTCGGCGGCGCGCCTCCGGGCGCTCCGCGGGATCGGAGGCCAGGCCCCTCTCCTCCCTCCCCAGCCCCTCCCACTTCTCCAGCGCGCGGCGCAGCATCGCGGCCATCTCCCGCGGGTTTCGCGTGTTGATCGAGGCGAGCAGGACGCCGCTTGGCGCCGCCGCGTAGATCCCCTGCCGCGTGTTCGTGGGCTGCGTGCGGCCGGCGTAGTGCCCCTGCTCGGCGAGGGTGCGGAAGAGGTCGCACTCCGGCCCCTTCTGCGACTGGAGGTAACCCACCTCGTCCGCCGCGGGCACGAACCGCTTCGCCAGCTCCTGCACTTCGGGGTCGGTCCAGACGTACCGTCTGCCGATGACGCCGTTGTTTCAGGTGCAGGCGAGCGGGTGGCCGTTCATGGCCCAAAGCAGGATGGGCCGGTCCGCCCTGTGCGCCTCGACCACCGCCTCCCAGAAGGAGGCGCGCCAGCCGATCGCGGTGAAGGCGAGGTCCGCGGCGGAAGGAACGACGGCTGCCCGGACCTCGTCGGCGCGGTCCGATTCCAAGCCGCGTACGGCCCCGGCGCCGAGGAGGACGAGCAGCGCGGCGAGGCGCGTCAGGGGGCGACGCACTTGGAGACGAATCCCTGTTTGGCGTGGGAGCCGTCGCAGAAGGGCTTGTTCGCGGAATGCCCGCATCTGCAGAGCGACACCCCCGGCTTGCCCGCCGTGTTGTACGCCTTGCCCGTCGCGTCCCGGACCACGATCTTCTCGCCCGTCACGCGCAGCGGCCCGTTCTCCAGGATGGTGATCTCCATGCGGCCTCCTCTTGGCGCGAGTATACCGCCGTTTTTCATCTCCCAGGAGGCTTGGCGCCGGAGGCCTGGAGGCGAAGCAGGTAGCGCTGCGCGTCGCACCAGGTCCCGAGGAGCGCGCCCAGCACGCCGATCGCGGCACCGCCGAACGCGCCGATCAGCGCGCCGCTAGCGCCGCGGAAGGCCAGGCCGGACCCTGAGATGAATAGCGAGAGCGTCACGCAAAGCCAATACATGAGCAAGGTGCGTCTCCGCCGGAATCGTGCATACGCCCCCGCAAGCGCGGCCGGATCGGCCCCACCCAGCGGTTCGGGCTCCATCACGCCGAGGCGCAGCAGCGGCCGCAGGACGAGGAGGCCCCCCAATCCGAGCGCGGAGCCCAGATAATCCAGGAGGAGGGAGCCGCCACGGACGATCTGGATCGCCATCAGGATTCCCCAGGCCGCCAGGGGGCAGAGGAACGCACCCGGGAACAGGTCGAGGGTCCGCGGGCGCAGCGAGGCCATCTTGGGAGGGGGCGGGAGCCCGAGCACCGCACGGCGCATCACCGGCATGCCGAATCCCCAGAGGAGGAGGAAGAAGGGCAGCATCGCCCAGGCCTGCGGCACGAGCGGCAGGGCAAGGGCGGCAGGGCCCGCGATGAGGGCGAAGCCCATGAAGGCGCCGAGTGCCGCAAGCGTCGCGAGCAGAAGCGGCAGCAGGCCGCGCGCCCCCGTCCAGAGGCACCATAGGCCCACGAGCAACGCCGGCGAGACGATCATGAGCGCAGGGAACAGGACGTAGAACAGCGGCTTCATTCCATTCTCCTTTCCACCTCCTCGAGGAGGATCCGGCGGATCTCGCTGGCGGAATAGCCCGCAAGGGTCGCGTCGGCCAGCAAGTCGCGCACGCGCGCGCGCAAGTCGGTCCGGGGAAGCGGCTCGGCCGCCCGGTCGGCGATCACGATCGTGCCCCGCCCTCGCGCCGTCTTCACGAGCCCCTCCCGCTCCAGATCGCGATACGCCCGCGCGACCGTGTTCAGGTTCACCCCGAGGTCGGCGGCGAGCTGCCGCACCGACGGCAGGAGCTCCCCCCGGGCAACCTCGCCTTCGGCGATGGCGCGACGCAGGCCGCGGCGCAGCTGCTCCCCGAGGGACTCTTGGGCGCTGGGATCGAGGCTGAGCACGCCCCTATAGTATCATAGTCTGATACTTTGCGAGTCAGGGGCCCCCGCCCCCCTCCCCGGCCCACCCGGGCGACTCAGTCGGCGGCGGCGGGGGACGTCCCCGCCAACGCAAGCTCGGGCAGGGAGCGGGCCAGACGAAACCCGACATCGGGGAGGCGGGCGTCTGCGCGCAGGCGGTGGGTCGCCGCCCCGGGGGAGCCCATCGCCTTGTCGAAGGAGCCCCCCACCGCGAGCCAGCGGGCCTTGCGGCCATCGCCGAGACGCGTCTCGGTCCACTCCGCCACATTGCCCAGCAGATCCGAGATTCCCTCGGGGGAGTCGCCGAGCGGGCGCGAACCGACGGGTTCGGCGCGTCCGAGGCCCAGTTCGCGGGTGTTGGCGCGGCGCGGTTCGAATTCGTTGCCCCACGGGTAGGCGAGGACGCCGCCGCCGCTGGCCGCCGCGCGCAGCTCTTCCATGGTGGGGAGTCGCGCTCCCTTCCAGGCAGCGTAGGCGCGCGCCTCCTCCAGGGAAACCATCGTCAGCGGGAGGTCGGGGACGGCGGCGGCGACGCGGAGACCCTGGCCCCGGGCCGCGAGGAAGAGAGCGTAGTCGCCGATCGTGACTTCGCACGTCGCGAGGTAGAGGCCCCCGACGACTTGCACACCCTCGCGGGAGAGCTCGACGCGGCCGGGCAGCAGTCGCATTCCGGGCGGCGTCCGGCTCCGATGCCACTCGATCACGATCTCTTTCGCGACGCGGCGCGCGCGGAGCGCGAGATCCAGGTCGGGAGAATCCACCGATTCGAGCAGGCGGGGCAGCGCCGCGAGGCCTTCCGCCCGCGCTCGCGGGGGAAGGGGCTCTCCCGCCGCGGACGTGACGACGACCGCAGCCGCGGTCGCGAGCACGAGGGGCCGGAGGGATCGGAGCATGGTGTCAGGCAGGAAGGGAACCGGGGGCGCCCTGCGAGTAGCGGCTGGACAGGAGGCCGCGTAGATGCGAATGCGCGCGATTGAGGCGGGACTTGACCGTTCCGACGGAACAGTCGAGAACCTGGGCGATGTCCTGGTAGGCCAGCCCCTCGAGATAGCGCAGGACCACCACGATCCGGAGGCGCGGCGAAAGGCTCCCGAGGGCCGCCCGCACGTGCGCCTCGAGATCGCGCCGCGTCGCCGCACGCTCCGGGTGCGAGAGATCCTCCGTGTCGCGACCGCCGTCCAGAGTCGTCTCGTCGAGATTCAGCGCGGGTCGCCGCCGTCGCTGCCGCAGGCGGTCGAGGGAGACGTTCACCGTGATGCGGTAGACCCAGGCGGCGAAGAAGGACTGTGCGCGGAATCGATGGATCTTTCGGAAGAGGAGCACGAACACGTCCTGCAAGACGTCCGCGGCCTCTTCGGACTCTCCCACGACCCGGAGGGCGGTGTTGTAGACGCGCTCGCGGAAGCGCTCGTAAAGCACGCCCATGGCGGCGCGGCGCGTTGACCGCTCTCCCGCCAGCCTCACGATGTCGAGGTCCGGATCCGGTTTGTCCGCGATCTTCATCGGGTTCGGGAGTGCCCTCCAGCCGTACGCCAGGGCGGGAAACACCCCCACCTAATGCTACGCGGGAACCGGGCGCAGTGCCGGAATCTCCCCCTCACGCCAGGTGACGCCAGCCCCTCTCCTCGGGCAGCCGCCCGCCAGGCCGGGGAGCCGCCCGCCAGGCCGCCCTGTGGCACGGCTCCCCCGGCCACCCGGTTCGGCACGCCGGTCCTCGCGCCAGTCCCGCCACCATTTAGTGTCACCTTTATCGTCATTTGGCTCCGGCATGGCTCGATTTGGTCTCATTTTCTAGCCATCGGATGTTGCGTTTCGTGAACTTTTCTGTGTATATACATCTATCTGAGGTTTGTGCGCCATAACATATTGGCATACATAGGTTTAGCGCGTTGGCAGTTATCACGTACTTGTCCACAAGTGACAGGGTTGCGCTTGTGCCCGTTCACCGCGCGCCACAGGATGGGGTCATGAACAAGGGCGGAAGCGACCGGTCGACATGCCGCCCCGCGCGGAGCGGGGGGAGCGCCCGGCCTTCCGGTGAATACAGGAGGGTCCAAATGAACAAGACGATTCGCACACTCGCCGTCGTCGCCGCACTCGCCGCGACTGGCTACGCCACGGCCGCCTCGGTGGACGCCGTGTCCGCCACGACCACCTCGGATGGCATCGAGGTCCTCGCCGTCACCAACGGCGCCCCCACCGGCGCCATGGTCTGCGGCTTCAAGATCGATCCCGCTACCGGCACCGCGATCCCCGTCGGAATGACCCCGGTCAACCCCGACAACGGCACGGCTGCCATCACCTTCCCGCTCGACACCGACATCTTCCGCTTGGAGCTTCGTGCGCCGGGTGGGGGGGTGCTCGCGTCGGTGACGGAAGTCCTTGTCGAACTTATCGAACAATAGCCCAGCGCGATCGCGGCGTCGAATCTCGAGGCGCTGAAACGCGAGCGAGTCTCTCTGGAGCCACCCGGTGACCCCGGGTGGCTCAGTATCCGACCTATCCGGGGCACTCCCGCGTACGGCTGTCCTCAACGTCTACCGCCACGGGGATTGTGATAGCGAATGTTGTGCCTTCGTTAACGATACTCTTCACGTCGATTGCCCCACCAAGTTTGAGAACAACGCTCTTTACGACTGCCAGGCCGAGGCCCGTTCCGTTTCTTCCCTTTGTCGTATAGAACGGCTCAAACACTCGCTTCAGCACTGATTCGGGCATTCCGGTGCCTGTGTCGCTCACACTCAGGAGTACACCTCGTCCTCCGTCATCGCGCTTCACACAAATCCTAAGCTCTCCGCCACCGGGCATGGCATCACACGCATTGATCATTAGGTTCAGAAATAACTGCCTAATCTCGCCCGGCACCCCACGCACGCACACACCTACATCTATAAGCCGCACGACCTCTATTCCCGCACCAGAATTGTGATGTGGCGACGCCCCGATGAGGCGCGGGCCTAGCAACTCCAGCGCCTCGTGCGCGAGAAGACCAACGTCCACCGCCTGAGTCTCTTGGCCGCTCGGCTCGCGGACGCACTCTTGCAGGCTGTCAATCATGCGTGCGCTCGTGCTCGCCGCCTTCTCGATCGCTTTGAGCCCAGCGGTCATCGCATGGCCACCGCTGGAGGTTCTCAAGACCTGGCAGCGAGCGACTACTGCAGCCATGAGATTCTTAACATCGTGCGCAAGCCCGGCCGACAGCTCGGCGGCTACGCGATGTCGCTCTGTCCTTACTAGTTGCTCCAACACCTCTCGCTGTACGCCCTCCGCAGCGTCCCTCCTTTCCGTCGCCTCCGTGACTGCCCGCACTTGCGCGAGTCCTGCAGCGATTAGCTCGGTTAACCCAAGCTCGGACTCGCCGAACAGCCCCGCCACGTGCCGATGATCAAGATAGAGCACGCCGCGTGCCTTCCCATCGGCTCGAATAGGTACGCACAGCAGTGAGCGCAACTGCAGCCCCGCAATACTCCTGTGACTCGTCAACTCATCGTCTGTTAGGGCATCGCTATACACACATCCCTTGTTGCTCTTTATCACCTTTGAGACCACGGCCCAGCTGATATCCCCCGTCTCGCCGCTCAGATCCAGTCCATCCCATGACCATGCCGCTACCACTGTAGGCTTGCTGTCGGTAGTGTCCATAATGATGATCGCGCGTTCTGCCCCGCTTCGCTCCACAGCGAGTCTCAGCATCTCGCCTGACACGTCTGCCCGTGCACTTGCCAGCGTTATGCAGTTCGCCAGTTCAGCCATAACGGACTCGCCGACCTCCCCGCCCTGGCGGCTCGGCCCTGACGTGCTCGCCACGAGGGCTGAGAACGCTGCGGCTTCAACCGATTGGCCCACGGCTGACGCCCGCCGCCGTGCCGTACCATGGCCGTGCAGCGCCTCGAGCACGCAGTCTCGCACTTCCTCAACGACTCTGGGCGATTGGCCTCCACGCAGGACACGCCGTGCCCACGTCGCGAACCGCGTCACCGCATCAACTAGAAGCTGTCTCCCCTCTCGTTGGCGCCCAACCTGGCAGAGCCGTGCGCCTGTATGCGCTTGGATGCGAATCCGCAGATCCTCCCGCCCCCCGCGGTACTCCTTGGCTTCCAACACAGACAGCACCCACTGGAACTCCGTGTTTGCGGTGATGGCACCCCGCTCCACATACAGCACTGTTGCTCTGAGTGCCACTGCCCCACACCCCGCTGAGTACGCTGCCCTCACCATCGCGCGTGCCCACGCCGCAAGTACTCTACGACTGCGCTGCTGCTGCACCGCCACGCGGATGGCCAGCTGCTCGAATCTTGATGACGCCTCAAGCGCGCGCCCGCGCGCTCGGGCCTCGCGCATGGAGATGCGCTTTAGCTCAACATCGCGTATAATACCATAGCTTTCCAGCGCGTCGCCGTACTTATGGCCGGCCGCAGAAGCACACACGACATCAAGCGCCCTCGAATCCTGATGCGTCCACGCAATCCATGCTCGCAGCGCAACAAACTCCTCTTGTGCTCGGGGATCTGTCGAACTTGCCGTCCATTTTTCCAGTAGCGGTAGCCCACGCTTGACCAGTCCGACGTACCACAATTCCTGGCAGAACCTGACGTAATTGTACATTGCCTTGCGCAACGTGTCGCCTCTATGCTCTTGCTCCTTCTTATGGAGGAGAGCCGCGCACGCTCGCGCCGCCTCGCGCACTTGTCCATTCTTGTAGTATGCGACGGCAAGGCCAAGGACGGCGCTGTCATGAAGCCACGTGAGAGTATTCCGGCGCGCGATCTGCTTGGCGCGGTTGAGACTGCGAGCGCACCGCGCAAACTCTCCACACTCTCCTAGGGCGTGCGCATAATTGATCATTGTTGCTGCAAGCGCAGCTTCGTCTCCGCTCGCCTCGCGTTCAGCCACTGCGGCCTCAAGCGGAACAAGCGCGGCGTGCGGCGCGTGATCGCGAATCAGTGCAAGCCCCTCGTTGTTCCACGAAGCGCACCTGCGCAGCCTTGTCTCAGCCCCACTGGAGAAAGTCCGTTCGCACTGCAAGGCGCGCACTGCTACGCGATAGCGCTGTTCGGCCATGGCCACCTTGGCAGCAAGGCAGCAGATCGAGCAGGCAACGCGAGTCAGCGGGCCAGCAGCAGGCTCCTTCTTGCGTGCGAAGACACGTACTTGTCTCCCACACCCTGGATAGAACTGTGCAATGCGCTGGTAGTGCGCGATGAGTGCCCGCTGCGCTTCGCGCCCTCCAACGATCGCTCCACTTGCAATGGCGCATCGCCCTACGTCCTCAAGCAAGAGGGCACGGGCGTGCGCACCCGCTCCACGTTGTGTGTTAACTCCAATGTGACTCAGCGTATCGGCTGCGGCTGACCAGCGTCCCTGCTTTCCCTGAGCGCGCGAGCGGATCCATAGGCTGTAGGTATTCCAGCCACTGCTGTAGCCATCCCCGCCCTCATCACTCCAGTGTGCGTCAGCACCGTGCAGTTCCACTGCGGCCGCTCGATTGAACAGTGATAGCCACGCCGGACTCTGCCTATTCGTGGCGCGTGAGAGAACTGAGAGGGTACACGCGTACACTTCCGCATGGTGACCAGCAGCATAGGCGAGGATGAGCGATCTGAGTACTCGCCAGTGCAGCGTGTGTGGCATCGTTCCACACCTTGCGATGAAATGCAGGCACTGCAACACGGCAGCCGGCTCGCGGGAACTCCATGTGCCTCTGCATGCCATCACAATTGCGTCACAGATTCGGCTGATCGCCGTCGCTGAAAGGCTGGCACCTAGCGATAGTGCGGTGCTGTACGCTGCAAGGCGCACTCGCTGAATGCCTGCATCGCCTTCCTCTAGTACATGTCGCGAGACGTTAGGATCGCGATGATCTGCCCCACACTTTCTGCATGCGGTTACCCACTCCATGTATGGCATTGTGCCGCCCCAGTAGGCCAGCGCAGTCACCGCGCACAGGGCCGGAGCCTCTGCGCTTCCAAAACGAGCAACAACCTCCGCATGAGTTCCACGGAGTCGTACTCTTGTCTGGTCAGCCAGTGCGGCTGCCACCGCCGCCGTGTAGGAGCATCCGCTTGCCAGGTGGCGCACAATCATTTCGCAGAGTGCGCCCAACTCTCGTGGGTTTCCACCTGTCGCCTGCCACAAGACGTCCTGTTGACCCTCGAAGACTGTGCTGTACTCCGGCGTGTGCGATATCCATTCTTGCACACACTCCCGCGACAATGGGCCTATGCGCAGACGCTCTCGGACAATTGTGTGTTCACCCAGTGGGCCCAGGCACTCGTCATGCGTCTCTTGCGTCGATCCAAGCACTAGCACCAGCCCATTGGCCGCCGTTCCGCTATGCTGGGCATCAATCCGAGCCTGTTGCGCAAGCCTGCGAATGAACGCACGATCGTCGCATGTACACAGGTGCCAGTCGTCCACGAAAATCGCAACGCGCCATTCTGACGTCGCAATGGCAAGGTCGTCCAGCACCGCTGACTGGGTGTAAGCGTCAGCTGTGGACGGCTGCTGTACAACGTCACCGTGGGCGCCGTTGCGCGAGATCCTTACGAGTTGGCCCACGGAGGCAGCAAGCTGATCAGGCAAGGTCCTACCTGCGACGTGCGTTGGACGACACGTCAATACATATACGCCCTCACACTCTGCACGATCCTGCACTTCCCGCAGCACTGTAGTGACGCCAACGCCACTCTCGCCGTACACTTCAAGGACCCTCTCTCGCTGCGCGGGCCGATCACATACAGTCGCGTCGAGATACTTCAGCTCAGGCTCACGCCCAAAGCAGCCCGTCGTCGGTGCGCCGCTACCCATCACCGGCCGCATCGTCTGTGTCTTAGGCAGCAGGTGAGCCAGCTGCGCCACTACTACATCAGCCGTTTCCGGTCGATTGCTCGGGTACGGATCCATGAGGCGATGGATGAGCTCCTGGAGGGCGTGCGTCGTATCACTTCCTAGATAGGAGAGTGGGGTGTACTCTCGCGTGCGCTGCTGGCGGATGACTTGAGAGAATGATGTGCCCGTGAACGGGCGCTGGCCGCTCGCACACCAATAGAGGAGCACTCCAAGCGAGAACAGATCTGACCTCATGTCGCCTGCAGCCGCTGACGTCATCACCTCTGGTGCAGCGTACTGCAGCGTCATGTCAATGACGGTTCCCAACTGCATGTCGTTAGGAGGACGCCACGTCAGGTCAATCAGCACACACTGCGACAATGCGTCGATCGTGTGCTCGTTAGCTCGCCTGACAATCACATTGTGCGGCTGCAAGTCACGGCAAAGCACACCACGCGTGTGCAGCGCGCTCAAAGCAGACGCCAACTGTGTGCCAATCTGGGCTACGGCGTCAGAACTCAGAGGCGCAGCAAGGCTCGATAGAGGCACCCCGTTGACGTACTCTCTGGTCATGTAGCCCACACACGCAGGGACGCATCCTGAGAGCGTTCCGTGCGCATACGGGGTGCCAACCCCAGGGTGACGTATCGTCCGCAACTTGGATGCGTAGGCGGCAAAGTCGCTGGCATGCCCTGACGCACTTTCACTCAGCCCAAGGTGCTGACATTTGAGCACCGCTCTGCACGATCTGAGCGCTGTGTCCAGTACAAGATACGTGACGCCGGACGCGCTCTCGCTCAGGATTCGCTGCACCTGGTATCTGCTCGGTAGGGTGTCCCCAATCTGGCTAGAGAGCCCCTTCTGACGCATACGGTTCTATCGGCATCGATGCCCCTGACACTGGATCCACCGCATCCCTTCCAGAGAGCGCAGGCCGATTCACTCGGCGAGTGAGTGCTCTAGGGCCTCCCGGCTCCAGTGGGATCACGGCAGATGACGTACCTGGTGCCTCGACCCGCGCCGATTCGGGAGATCACGCCTTGGCGATACAAACTGGCCAGGTGCCTTTGTGCGGATCGCAGGGAGGTGCTGACGACCTCCGCAAACTCCCACGCATCGAACGACTCGAGCCTTTGAAGCTGCGGCAACGCTCGCATCCACGCCCGTCGCTCAGTCGTGTCGTGCCCCCCCGCGCCCACGAGCCTGTCGGCGGGTCGTGCGAGCCCGCCGATTGCGCTTGAGATGCCTGCGGCCCCGATAGTCCGTTCAGTGTCCATCACGAGCGACACGTCAAGACAGTGGCGCAACTGGCGAATGTTCCCAGGCCACCTGTAGTTCCGTATGACTTCCAGAGCGGCGGATGACAACGCACGCCCTTCGCGTGCGACGTACTGTAGCGCCAACTCTGCTGCGTCGTCTTCCCGCTCTCTCAATGGCGGCACCTCAATCACTAAGGTGCTAATGCGATAGTATAGGTCCTGGCGAAACGCGTTCTCGAGAATTGACTGCCGCAGATTTGGCGGACCTGCGCTGATCAGTCTCACATCTGAGTACTGCACCGCGTCACCCCCGACAGGGCGATACTCCCCTGACTCCAGGACCCGTAGCAACGCTGCCTGCATCCGCGCTGACATGCTGGAGATCTCATCCAGAAACAGCGTTCCACCGTGTGCACGCTGAAACAGTCCGTCATAGGCGCAATGTGCGCCAGTGAATGCGCCCCGCACGTGCCCGAACAGTTCCGACTCAAGCAATGATTCCACGGCCGCTGCACAATCGCCGACATGCATCGGCCTACCCCTGCGGATCGACAATTGATGAATGCGTCGCGCCACATGCTCCTTACCCGTACCCGTCTCGCCCAACAGCAGTACCGGCAAGTCGCACCTCGCCGCTATGGTAATGAGCTTCCTGATTTCCTGCGCTGCTCGCGAGCTGCCATCAATGTCATGCTCGCTCCGATTCTCTGCAACGCCACGCGCACTACAGCTAGCCGCCGCGCCCACGTTCTCACTTAGGGGCGTACTCACATTGGCGTCAGCCCCGTCGTTACTAACGCGTACACGCATCTTTTCACATGCGAGGTACTCCCATTTTAACGTCGCTTGTCCTCGGACCGTGCCGCCGGAACGCGACTTGGAATGCCCATGCATGCCCAAGTGAGCCTGCCCTCGCCCACAGCTTGGCCTCTCCTCCCGTAGAATCGACAAGACCTTCCAATACAGACTCGGGTCGTCATTCCAACTTTCTCCATGTCTTACTACCGTCTTTAGGCTAGGCGGCCCGCGCGTGGCACTTGCCGGAAACACACCTGTCCACGCGCTGTCGATGAGCGGCGTGATTTCTTGCCTCCCCTCGGCAGTAAGCGCCACCACTGCCAACGCAGCACCTAACAACTCAGGCGTACACACCGTTGCAATGACGCCCTTCGCGCTCGCCTGAGCTGCCTCTAGCGCTCGCGTATAGAGCGGTTGCGCACACCGCCGCAACGCTGCGGGCAGGTTATCGCCCACTTCGCGCAGCGCAGACTCACACATTGAGCGCAGCGCCAACAAGCCTGCCAAGAGATCATTGTCGCTTGAGGACTTCCCGCCTGAGCACTGCTCTGCGAGTGCCGCTACTACGAAATCTAGTACACTGTGAGGATCGCCCATGTTTGACCCGCCGCACACTCCCGGGCAGGACGCGCGCTTATGGGCTGCGAGTACCTGTGCGATCGCATCGTTGGCTGTTGGCGTGCTTGCAACTCCCTGGCACGTGTCGGCGCATGCGCGCCGACGCATCTCAGCCATGAGCCGATCACGCCTGGCCAGTGCTCCCAACACGCTCGAGCTGGCGAGGGGCACGGGCGACACTGTGGCCTCGGCGTCAACAAGGCAGTTAATGGCCTTATCCCAACGTCGCGCACACAACTCCTGCGTCGCAGCACAGTAGTGAGTTAAGAAGCGCGACAAGACAGGCGTCAGCGAACGCGCGTTGCTCGCTATAAGCTGCCTCACAACCTCAATATGATGCCACTGAAGCGACGTGCGGTAGAAGTACACTTGGGCCTGAAGTACACAGGCCAACGTATGCGCCGATGAGTGCGCAATACGCATGAGCAGGCTGAGCGATTCCTTCGCTGCAGCATACTGACCGTGCGCAACAAGACGATAGAACAAGGTGAGAAGCCCATACGCGCCAAGCTTTGTCTGTTCCGCGGGTGAGGGTAAGGGCGAAAAGAGTAGCCGCGTTGATGCAGAAAACCACTCCCTGTCCCCAGTGACAAGGTGCAGAATGCTGACCAGCGATGCGTACTGTGCTTGGTGCGCGGGCCTAACAAGTACCAGGAGCTCATCGGAGATCGCTCGACAGTACAATGTCACTCCCAACATTCTTACGCATTGGATGGTGACACACATCTGCGGCGCAAGATCCTCTGGCACTCCCGAGGAATGTCCTAACTCAAAGGCCCGCGCGATGCCTTGAGCGCGCAGCGTACATTGACTTAAGTGCCTTCGGGTCTGAATCAGGACAACAGCTAGGACAGCAGAAACATAGGCAGGGATAGTCGTTCTACGGATAGCGCCATAGACATCAGCCGAGAGATCGATTGGCATGTCGCGCGTCGGTGACTCTGCAAAGTGCGCAACCTCATGCGCCACAGCACGCAGCTCTAGGAGCGAGAGCAGGGCCGGGAGGTCGGGGCGGCGGGAGGAGTGACGGGAGGAGTGTTGCCTCTCCAGGAACGTCGAGTGTTTGAAGGCGCGGCAGGCCACTTCGTGGCGGGCGACGGCGTCTTCGAGCTTGAGGTAGCGTAGCCTGGCGAAGAGTTCCGTGAGGATGGCGGTGGCGTCCACGAGCGCGGGGTCCAGCGGGCCGCACTGGAACTCCGACCACATCTCTGTGGGGATCGCCTGGTCGGTGTGCGTGCGCCCGGTCGAGAGTAGGGTCACGATGGTGCGCGCGAGGTCGGCCTGGGAACGAAGGGGTCGAGCCACCAAGGAGGCCGCGGACTCGCGGGCTGCCTCGTAGCGCCGTTGATGAGCCTCCGTCGCCAGGCGAAGCGCCCAGTCGGCGCAGCGCATGCGGGGGCCGACGGCGTTCCACATGCGTTCCAACTCGGCGGCGAGCACGGGGGGGACGCACGCCGCGTTCGCGGCCGTGGCGCAAGAGAGCGTCGCGATCGCGCGGATGGGATCCCCCGTGCGGTACAGCAGCGCGGCGGCCCCGAACAGCACGTGTTCGTGGCCCCTCCGCGCCCGCTGACGGTAGCGCTCCGCGACGGCGCGGCGCACGCGCGGTGCCGGTTCCGGCAGGCCCGCGACCAGCCGCCGCGGCGGCGCGAAGCAGGATGCGCCGGGGAGTTCGACCATGCGCAGATAGCCCCGCCTGGCCAGAGCGGCGCATCGCGCCGGCGCGCTCCGCCCGAAGATCCGGGCGATGTCGTCATCCGCAAGGGAGAAGGGCGCGTCCAACAGCGCGGAGAGAAGGTGCTCCTCCTCGGCATCGAGGGCCAGCGTGCTCAGCGGCGCTCCCCCGCCCCCCTCTCCCGCATCGCCGCGCGCCAAGTTCCCCTCGATCGAGAAGCGGGCGAGCATCTGCGAAAAGCCCTCGACCTGCGCAGGGGTCACCGCGAAGACGAAGTAGATCTTCGCGGGCAGCACGAGCATCCGGCCCTTCCACGCCTTGTGCGAGTCGAGGTAATAGAGAATCTGCGCCATGGCCGCAGGCGTGAGTTGGTGCGCATCCTCGACGAACACCACGAGCCCCTCGGCGGCCATCTCGGCGCGGCAGCGGCGGCGCACGCGCCCTGCGGCGATCAGCCACTGCTCCCCGGGCGTGATCGGCATCGAGCAGCCCGGGGAGCGGGGGCGCGCCATGAGGCGGGCGCGGCGGGCGCCGGCGCCGCGCACGAGCAGCAGGCTCTCGGGGTGGGCCAACCGGGCGGCGAGCTGCGCCAGGGCCGTGTCGGGAAGGTGGGCGGTGGGCGTCGCAGTCACCTGCACGAAGCGCCAGTGCGCCGCCTCGGCCCACCCGCGATAACGCGTGGCCGCTTCGCCCCAGCCCGCCTCGTTGGACACGTAAACCGCACCGCCGCTATGCGGCATGTCGGCGAAAGTCGGCGACCCGACCAGGCCGAGGGCTCGCGATACGCGGGAATGGTCCCACTCGACAGAATCCTCGCCCAACGGGGAGGGCAACTGCTGTCCGGCCTCGATGAAATGTGCCTCGAGCGACTGCCAGTCCATCGCCGACACTCCATCCCCGTCCCAAGCCACGGAATAGCAATTCCAGCGCCGGCTGGCACCAGAAAACCGTCCGGCGGGCGCGCCGGAGCCGGGAGACGCCGATCCATCGCCTCGGCCCGGGCTCCCGCTCAAGCCCGCCGCACGCCCCGCAGTGCGGGATTCCGTACAATCGCGCCAGGCTGCGCGCCAGCGCGGGCTCGCCTCCGTCGATGGCGGGCCAAGGACACGCGCGCTACACTCCTACTCCGTGGAATCCCTTGCGGTCGGGTCGCTCGTGGTTCCGTCGCCCTCCTATCGCGCGGCCATGGGCACCGGGGAAGGCGCGGCCCTTCTCCTCGCGCTGCGGCGCGGGAGCGGCTATCTCCAGTATGTCTCCACCGACCGCGCCTATTGGGTCCCGCTTCGCGATGTGCGACGCATCCCGCTGGAAGCGGTCCCGGCCTCATCCCTCGAGCATCGCCTCTCCAGCCTCCTCCTCTCTCTCCGCGCAGAGGAAGTCACGATCGAAGCGGAGGCGCCGGGCGAGATGCGCTTGGCCGTCGATATCGCAGGCACCTCGCGGGAGGAGTTGCGCGACCTCGATGCCTCTCTCGGCGGGCAGCTGCGCGGCCTCTCCATCGAACCGGGGGGCCGCCACGCGCTGACCCTCAAGCTCGACCTCGTCTCCTTGCCTGCGCCCGCGGGCGAGGGTACATAGGGCACGCGATGAGCCTGTTCGTCCGCCTGCGCGCCCTCCGCATTCCCCCCGTCCTCGCCATCGTCGCGGTGCTCGCCGCGGGCCTGATGGGCGGATTCATGGTCCAGGCCGAGCAGCGGCCTTCCGAGTTCGCGCGGGCCCTCGCGCGCCATCGGTTGGAAAGATTTCGCGGCACGGCGCGTCCGCTGGCGCCCGCGGGAGCGATCCTGGGCGACCGCCCCGCGTTCGAATGGCAGGGGGTTTCGGGGGCAGCCGGCTACACCCTCACGCTGACCACCCCCGAAGGAAGCATCTGGCGCAGCGCCGACACGACACGCGCGACCTACTCCCTGCTGAAGCCCCCGAGCCGGATCGAGGCGGGGCAGTCGCTCCGCTTCGTCGTCCGCGCCCTCGACGCGCAGTCCAAGCCGATCGGCAGCGAGCAGGCATCCGCGTTCCATCGCGCCGCGATGGACGAGGAACTGAGCGCCACGGTGCAGCGGGCGCGCAGGGCCGTGCGCGGAGCGGAGCTGCACATCATCATGGCGGGCATCTACGCGAGCCTGGACTCCTCGGACGATGTCGCGTCGGAGTTGCGGGCCTATCTCGAGGGGGCGCCGGCGGGCGCCGATGCGGCCCTGGCCCGCGAGCTCCTCGTGCGGCTCGGACGAACCGTCGAGGGCGCCTGACGACTCGAGGCCCGGCCCGCGCGACCGGAGAACTGGTCTATACTGGCGTATGCTCGCGGTTGGGCGCCGGAGCCGGCAATGATCACGAGGACGCTTCTCCTGGCCGCCCTGCTGGCGGCGTCGCTCGTCGGGTGCGGCACCGGCAATGTCGTCCCGATCCTTCCGCCCCCGCCGCGCGACACCCTCCGCACCATCCAGGGCCAGGTGCTCTACCTCCCCACGGGTCCCGATCTCAGCGATCGCGACGTGTCGGGCCGGCTCCTTTCCTCCTCCTATGTGGTGCCCACCTTCCCCACCGGCGCGCCCCACGTGCTGGTCGAAATCCTCCGGCCCGACGGCACGCTGCTCGCCACGGGACTGGCCGACGGCGCCGGATCCTTCTCGATCCCGGTGAATTTCGGCTCCAACGCCACCGCAACCCAGGTCCTCGTCCGCTCACGCGCCCAGATCCACCTCCCCTTCGGGACGATCGTGCGCGTCCTCCCCAACGCCGGATCCTCCACTCCCTACACCGTAGTCTCCCCCCCCTCCGGGAATCCCGCGGACAGCGTCATGAAGGCCGACGTGACGATCGGCCTCGCCGAGGGGTCGGGCGCCTGGCACATCGCCTGGAACCTTTACGACCCGTTCCTCCTCGCGCGCTCCGGGATCCTGGTCGCGATGCCCGATCTGGACGTCTACTGGGAGCCCGGGAACGGCGACCGCTCCTTCTTCACGGGGGAGCCGGGCCTGGGAAAGCTCACGGTCGCCGGGGGAATCGCGGGCGATCCGGCTTCTAACCAGGACGCCTGGGACGAATGCCAGATCGTCCGGCTCATGGGCCTCTACCTGCTCCATTATTTCTTCAACGACGTCGCACCCGCCGGCACGCCGAGCGATCATCTCCTCATTCCGAGCGTCGCCTGGAGGGAGGGGTTTCTCGACTGGTGGTCGTGTACCGGCCGGGGAAGCGCGCTCTTCTGGGACACCGAGGGGATCGGCGCGGCGGGCCGCGTGGTGCGCTTCTTCATCATCGAGTCCTTCTTCGATGCCGGTCTCGGCTCGCTCGGGCCGGGCGATCCGAACGTCTACCAGGATCCGACCAGAAACGGCATCGGATCCCGCCATTCGATCGCGGAACTCCTGTGGGACATCCATGACCACCCCGCACTCGGCGACCGCGCCGGACTGCAGTACCCGGTCTTCCTCACCCTGCGCTACCTGCGCAACGCGGTGCCTGGATTCAGCTACCCCTACATCGTGACCATCCTGAACGAGTACACACGCGCCATGGACATCGATCCGCGTGCCTTGGATGGACTCCTGCGCGCCCCGGAGAGCCAGGGTTTCGGCTATCCGGCCACCGCCGCCAATGGCGGGGAGTGGCCACCCCCCTTTCCCAACCTGGGGGTGCCCAACGCCGACCTCTTTTGGCCCTACGATCACGAGCTGACCGACCTCGTGGACACGATTGGCGACGTCAACGCCGAAGTCGGCACGCTTTCGCAACGCTACTTCCTTGTCCGGATCGGCGCCCAGGCGACGGTGCGGCTCACCGTCGACTCGGCGGCGGCGCTCCAAATCGAGTTCCTGGATCTGCGGAACGCGGTGATCGCCAGCGGCGGCCCCTCACTCACCATCGCCTCGGTCCAGGCGGCCCATTACATCGCCCGGGTTCGTCCCACGGCCGGCCCGCTCTCGGCGCCCTTCAAGCTGCGGCTCGAACTGAGCGCGCCCTGAGCCGCGCTCGTGTGGCAGAATTGGCCCGAGCGACATGGGCATCCCCATGGATGAGAAGACGGCGGTGGGACATCTCCTCCGCCGGGCCGGTTTCGGCCTCTCGCCGGAGGACGCGGAGAGCTACCGCACCCTCGGGTACCGCCGCAGCGTGCGCCGCCTCCTCGACGAGTTGGAGGCGCCCGCTCCCGCCGATCCGCCCGGATTCGACCCTTACGTCCCTGGCGCCATCCAGCAGGCGTGGCTGGAGCGCATGGCCTCGGGGCGCGCGCCCCTTGCCGAAAAGCTCGCCTTCTTCTGGCACGGGCACTTCGCCACCTCCGACGCCAAAGTGCAGGAGCCCGCACTGCTCTGGCGCCAGATGCAGCTGTTCCGCACCCGCGGGGCGGGGCGCTTCCACGACCTCGTGGAGGAGGTCAGCCGCGACGTCGCCATGATCCGCTGGTTGGACTCCAACGCCAATCGCAAGGGCGCCGCCAACGAGAACTACGCGCGCGAGCTCCAGGAGCTTTTCACCCTCGGCATCGGCAACTACACCGAGTCCGACGTGCGCGAGGCGGCCCGCGCCTTCACCGGTTGGGGGAGCCGCCATCACGCCTTCGTCTTCACCGACGCGTTCCACGACCACGGGATGAAGACCGTCCACGGGGAGAACGCCGATCTCGACGGCAGCGACGTCGTACGCATCCTGACCGGCCTGCCCGCCTGCCACCGCTTCATCGCCGGTCGCCTCCTCGCGTTCTTCTCGCACCCCGACCCCAACGAGGGCGAGGTCACCGCTCTCGCCGACACTCTCGCCGCGAGCGGTGGCGATCTTCGGGCCGCACTCTTCGTGCTGTTCCACTCGCCCGGCTTCCGTGCGGCGGAGCGCCACCGCGCCCTCGTCCGCGGGCCGGTGGATTTCGCCGCCGCCGCCCTGCGCGCGGCCGGGATCGAAGCGGTGCCGCGTTGGGTCCACGGGTCCCTGGATCGCATGGGGCAGGTGCTCTTCCGCCCTCCCTCCGTCAAGGGCTGGACGAGCGGGACCGGCTGGCTCGGCAGCGCGGCGGTGGTGGAACGGCTGCGGTGTGCGGCGCGCATCGCGGAGTCGGCCCCCGGCGCGGCCGGCTGGATCGAAGACGTGGCATACGACGGCGCGCTTCCCTCGGCGCTGCGCGAAGCCTTGGGGGGGGCGGGGGGGGCGCAGCGCGTCGCCCTCGCTCTGGGTGCGCCCGAGTTCCAACTGGCCTAGGAGAACGCCATGCTGTTCAACCGCCGCGAATTCCTGAGGAACGGGGTGGCCTTCGGCGCCGTCGTCGCGCTGCCCCGCGCGACCTGGGCGGGGGGCGCCGGCAAGGAGCCCGGATCGCGCACCCTGGTGCTGATCCACCTCAACGGGGGCAACGACGGATTGAACACCGTCATCCCGCACGCCGACCCGCGCTATCGCGCGCTCCGTCCCGGCATCGGCATCGACGCGGCGCAGGTCCGCAAGCTCGACGGCAGCCTCGGGCTCCATCCGGCCCTCGGCGGATTCGAGCAGCTCTGGCGCAAGGAGCGGCTGGCCATCGTGAACGGAGTGGGCTATCCGCAGCCCGACTTCAGCCACTTCCGCGCCACCGAGATCTACTACACCGCCGAGCCTGAGAAGTCGCCCACCTACGGCTGGCTCGGCCGCGCGCTCGATCTCCATCCCGTGCAGAAGCCTCTCCGCGCCGTCGCCCTCGGCCGCGAGAAGCCTCTCTGCCTCACCTGCGCGACCCCGGGAGTCGTGACCCTGGGGGACTTCGCGGAGTTCCGCGTCCCCTCCGACGCCGGCAAGACCCGCGAGCTCTACGAGGCGTACGCCGCCCTCGGCGGGGAGCGGGAGGCGGTGGCCCGCCGCACCCTGGAGGCTTTGGAGGTCGCGGGGAGGATCGCGGCGCTGCGGCCCGCGGGCGGGCCCTTCGGCGGGCCGTTGGGCGACGGGCTGCGCAAGGCGCTGGCGTTGCTGCAATCCGATCTCGATCTGGAGTACATCCACCTGAGCTACGGCGGCTTCGATACCCACGCCAGCCAGGCCGGCACTCACAACGCACTGCTGCAACAGGTGGGGAACAACCTCGGCGCGTTCCAGGATCAGATCGACGCGGCTGGGCTCGGCGACCGCGTGGCCACCTTCGTCTTCAGCGAGTTTGGCCGCCGGCCGGAGGAGAATCTGAGCGGCGGGACCGACCACGGCTCCGCCTATCCCGCCTTCGTGATCGGCAAGGGCGTGCGTCCCGGCTTCCATGGAACGCACCCCTCGCTCGAGGACTTCGACGGCGGAAACTTCCGCTTCACCACGGACTTCCGGCGCCTCTATGCCGGCATCCTGCGCGGGTTCCTCGGCATCGACCCCGCCCCCGTCGTCGGCGACCACGCGCCCCTGGAGCTTTTCGCATGAGAACCCTGTTCCTTCTCGTTGGCCTCGCCGCGGCTGCCGCAGCCCAGGAGGCCCCGTTCGTTCCCGAGTCGGTGGCCATGATGCCCGGCCTCAGCTTCGACCAGCGGCAGGCCTGCAGCCGCGCGATCGCGGGCTCACTGGGGGCGGTGGGCAACTTGGGCCGCCGGCTGGCGCTAATCGACGCCCGGCTCAAGGAGAAGATCGAGCCGGCGGAAGCAACCAAGCTGCGCGCCGAGGCGGAGGAGATCCACAAGCGCATCGTCGAGTCCTTCCGGGCGGCCGAGCAGGGGCTGCGCGAAGCGGGGCTGGACGACGCCGCCATCGCGCGCCTGAAGGCGATGCCGCGCGGGGCGTTGCGCGAGGAGCGCTACGGTCACCGGGTGACGCTGGAGGCCCCCGGGCTCTCCGACGCCCAGCGCAACCTGCTCCTCGCCGCGGTGAGCGCCACCGACGCGGGGCAGCGGGCGCTCCTGTTCCAGCGCAATCGCATCCAGCCGGCGCGGGACGGCGTCCCCGTACCCGACCTGGCCGAGATCCACGCCCGCCTCAGTTCGCAGATCTACGAGATCGACAAGCGCTTCTGGACCGTGGTAGCCTACGCCCTGACCCCGGCCCAGCGAAAGGCGCTGCGCGCGCTTCTCCCACCTCGCTACGCCTACCACATCGACCCGCGCGCCGAGGCGCTCGCCCTTGACGGGCTGGAGACCGGGCAGGCCGGGCGCATCCACTCGCTCTTCACGGAGCACGAGTCGGAGACCGCCGCGGACGCGGCGGAAATGCGCCGCAACTCCGTGCGCCTGCGCGATCCCGCCCTCCCCAAGGAGGAGCGCCAGGATCTCCAGCGCCGGAACGGCGAGGCGGACACGCGGATCCGGCTGCTCCGGGAAGCGATGGGCACTGCCCTGCGCGCGCTTCTCACGCCGGAGCAGCTCGAGGAGTGGGATTCGCTCCCTCCCATGATGAGCACCGGGGAGCGCGGGCGCCACCCCTCGGTCCTGCTCGAAGGGGTGCAACTCACGGAATTGCAGTCGGCACGCCTGCGCCGGTTGGGCGCGGAGTTGGAGAAGGCGGTGCGCGAGGTACGTGCCGGAAAAGCGAAGGAGAGAAACGCGCTGGCCGCCGACATCGGACCGGAGTCCCCGCAGCAGATGATGATGGAGATGATGGAGCGCCAGACCCAGGGCGGCGTGGTGGAAGTGCTCGAAGCGGCGGGAAGGACAGCGCTCCTCGAGATCCTCACGCCCGATCAGGTGGCCGGATGGGTGGTCGCCCCTCGACTCGAGAGCTGAAGGCCTGGCTCTTCAAGAGCGATCCCGACTCGTTCGCCTGGCGGGATCTCCTCGCGAGCCCCGGGCGGACGACGCGCTGGGACGGGATCCGCAACTACCAGGTGCGGAACATGATCCGCGACGCGATGGGGCCGGGGGACCGCGTCTTGTTCTATCACTCCAGCGCCGATCCCGCCGCGGTCCTGGGGACCGCCGAGGTGGTCGGCCGCGCGACACCCGATCCCACGCAGTTCGACGAGAGCGACCCCCACTACGACGCCAAGGCCGATCCCGAAAGCCCGCGCTGGTACGCCATCGAGATTCGGGCGGACCGGGAGCTGCCGCAGCCGGTGACGCTGGCCGCGATGCGCGCTTCGCCCGCCCTGGCGGGGTTGGTGCTCCTGCGCAAGGGGACGCGCCTCTCCATCCTTCCCGTAACGCCCGCGGAGTGGGACGAAATCCTCCGCATGGGGGCGTCCCGCGAGACTCCTCGATAGGCCCGGGGCCGCCCGAAGGCGGCCCCGGGTTGAGGAGATATTGCGGCGGTTAGGCCGCACGATTGCGACGTGGGGAGGAACGGCAACGCACCGCCCCCTCCCGCGTCAAGCCGGGAAGAGAGTGTAGGGAAGAAGGGAGGGGGCGCGGGCGCGCCGCCAAGAGAGGGGCGAACGCGATGGGATCGAGCAGGGGGCTTTTGTCGCGAAGGGGATCTCCGACCGGGTGTGTACGCATGGTGCCCGTTGCTTCCGCCGTGTTTCTCGGTCCGCATGCAGATGATAGCAACTGCACATGGATGCTTGCAACGGCAAATTGCCATCGGTGGACGCTTGGATGTCGCAGGGGATGGACGATGCGGCCGCACGCGGTCCGAATGTCGAGGGGATTCGACACTCGGACCGCGTGAGGCGGTCTCCCTGCCGCCCGGTCGGGCGTCCCCCGCCGTCGCGCTCGGCGCACCCGGCGGCGTCGCGGCGGCCCATCCCGGCGAGGAGCGGGTCCCTCCCTCCCCCGGGGCCCCCTTCAGGCCCGTTTGGCGGCCTTGCTAGAATCGCCCGCCGCTGGAGGACCGTCCGGAATGAGCGCAGAACTCTACGACGTCGTGATCCTGGGGGGAGGCCCGGGGGGCTATGTGGCCGCCATCCGAGCGGCTCAGCTCGGCCTTCGCGCCGCTGTGGTGGAGCGGGACCGGATGGGCGGGGTCTGCCTGAATTGGGGCTGCATCCCCACCAAGGCGCTCCTGAAGAACGCCGAGTACGCCCTGGCGGCCAAGGACGGGGCGGAATGGGGCATCCACTACGACGGCCTCCGCTTCGACTTCGGGCGGGTGGTCGCCCGCAGCCGGGAGATCTCCGAGCGCATCTCCAAGGGCGTCGACTTCCTCATGAAGAAGAACAAGGTCGACGTGCACCGAGGCACCGGTCGCATCACCAAGAAGGACACCGTCACGCTGTTCGCCGAAGGCAAGGCGACCGGCGAGGTCCGGTTCAGAAACCTCGTCCTGGCGACCGGCGGCCGTCCCCGCCCCCTTCCCAACCTTCCCTTCGACGGCAAGCAGGTCTGGAACTACGTCGACGCGATGATCCCGAAGGAGATCCCCAAGACCCTCGCGATCATCGGGGGCGGCGCGATCGGCTGCGAGTTCGCCTACTTCTACGCCGCCTTCGGGACGCAGGTGACGATCCTCGAACTGCTTCCCTCCCTCCTCCCGCGCGAGGACAAGGAGGTGACCGAGCAGCTCGCCAAGAGCTTCAGGCGGCGCAAGATCGAGGTGATGACCGGGACGAAGGTGGAGTCGGTCCAGGTCGGGCCCAAGGGGGTCTCGATCAAGACCGCGAAGAAGACGCTCGAGGCGGAGAAGGTGCTCGTCGCGGTGGGCATCCAGGGCAACATCGAGAACCTCGGCCTCGAGGAGTTCGGCGTGAAGGTCGACAAGGGATTCGTCCCCACCGACGACCGCTACCGCACCACCGCGGCCAACATCCGGGCCATCGGCGACATGAACGGCCGCGTGCTCCTCGCCCACGTCGCGTCGCACCAGGGCATCGTCGTCGCCGAGGACCTGAAGGGCGCGTCCCCGCACCTCATCGACTACGACTCGATCCCCAACTGCACCTACTGCCAACCCCAGGTCGCGAGCCTCGGCCTCACCGAGGAGCAGGCGAAGGAGCGCGGGTTCGCGGTCAAGGTGGGCCGCTACCCGTTCCGCCCCCACGGCAAGGCGGTCGCGGTCGGGGAGACCGAGGGGTTCGTGAAGCTGGTCTTCGACGCGAAGTACGGCGAGCTCTTGGGCGCGCACATCCTCGGCGCGGAGGCGACGGAGATGATCGCCGAGGCGTGCGCCGCCAAGGCAGCGGAGGCGACCATCGACACCCTCGCGCACACGATGCACGCGCATCCCACCATGGCCGAGGCGTTCCACGAGGCGACCCTGGATGCTCTTGGACGAGCGATCCATCTCTAGCCTGGGCCTCGTCTCCTACGAGGAGGGGCTCGCGATCCAGCGGGAGGCGCACGGGCGGCGGCTGCGCGGCGAGATCGCGGACACCCTCCTCCTCTGCGAGCATCCCCCGGTCTACACGCTCGGCACCAACGCACCGGAGGGCGAGGTGCTCGCCCGCCGCGCCCCGGTGGTGCGCACCGACCGCGGCGGCCGGGTCACGTTCCACGGACCGGGTCAGGTGGTGGGCTACGTCATCGCGGATCTGCGCGCGCGCGGCTGGGACGTCCACCGCTTTTGCCGCGACCTGGAGGAGATCATGATCCGGACGCTCGCCGACCACGGGCTCGACGCGCGGCGGGTCGACGGCCTCACCGGAGTCTGGCTCGGGAACGAGAAGGTGGGTGCCCTGGGCGTGCGGGTGCGGCGCTGGGTGACGATGCACGGCTTCGCGCTCAACGTCGACTGCGACCTCTCCTATTTCGAAGGCATCGTGCCCTGCGGCATCGCCGATCGCGGGGTGACGAGCATGGCGCGGGCGCTCGGCCGCCCGGTCGATCGGGAGGGGGTGCGGGGGCGCTGCGCCGCCCATTTCCTGGAGATCTTTGGTGGCTAGGGCGCGCGCGAAAGGCGACGCGGCGCTGGCGCGCCACGAACCGCTCTTCCTCCTGGGACTCTACCGGGACATGCTGCGCACCCGCGGCACCGATGACCGGATCGAGGCGCTCTACAAGCAGGGCCAATTGGTGGGCGGCTGCTTCTCGAGCCGCGGCCAGGAGGCGTGCAGCGTCGGCAGCACCGCGGCGCTCGCGACCGGCGACGTCATCGGCCCCATGATCCGTAACCTCGGATCGATGCTGCGGCACGGGCTCCCGATCCGCCTCGTCATGCGCAACTACCTCGGCCGCGTCACCGGACCGACCCAGGGGCGCGACGGCAACAGCCACTTCGGATCCCTCGAGCACGGCATCCTCGGCCCGATCTCGATGCTCGCCTCCCTCATCCCAGTCTGCGCCGGCGCGGCCCTCGCGTTCCAGATGCGCGGGGAACCGCGCGTGGCGCTCACCTGGATCGGGGACGGGGGCAGCAACGTGGGGGACTTCCACGAGGGGCTCAACATGGCGGGGGTGCTCAAGGTGCCCCTCGTCGTCGTCCTCGAGAACAACCAGTACGCCTACTCGACTCCGATCTCTCTCCAGACCGCCGCCAAGAATTTCGTCTGCCGGGCCGAGAGCTACGGCATTCCCGGGGCGACGGTGGACGGCAACGACGTGCTCGCGATGCTCGACGCGACCCGCGCCGCCGTCGACCGGGCGCGCGCCGGCGAGGGACCGACGCTCCTCGAGGCGATCACGATGCGGATGCGCGGACACGCCATCCACGACGACGCGGGCTATGTCCCGAAGGAACTCTTCGAGAAGTGGGAGCAACGCGATCCCATCCTCCTCTTCGGCCGGCGCCTCCGCGAGGCGGGCCTTCTGGACGATGCCGCCGACCGGGCGCTCCGTGCCGAAGTCACCGCGGAGATCGAAGCGGCGGTCGAGGATGCGATGGCGCAGCCCTTCCCCACCGGCGATCACGAACTCGACGGAGTTTTCGCGTGAGCCTGGTCACCTACATCCAGGCGATCAGCGACGCGTTGCGGAGCGAGATGCGCCGCGACCCTTCGGTCTTCTGCCTCGGCGAGGACATCGGCGCCTACGGCGGGGCCTTCCGCGTCACGAAGGGCTTTCTGGAGGAGTTCGGCCGGGCGCGGGTCCTCGACACCCCGCTCAGCGAGTCGGCCATTCTCGGCACCGCGGTGGGCGCCGCGCTCATGGGCCTGCGGCCGGTGGCGGAGATGCAGTTCGCCGATTTCGTGACGAACGGCTTCAACATGCTCGTGAACTTCGCCGCCAAGGTCCACTACCGTTGGGGGGCCAAGGTCCCCATGGTGGTGCGCCTCCCCACCGGCGGCGGAACGCGCGGCGGGCCGTTCCACTCCACCAACTGCGAAGCGTGGTTCACCCGAGTGCCGGGGCTCAAGGTCGTGGCGCCCGCCACCGCGACGGACGCCAAGGGGCTGCTCACCTCCGCGATCCGCGACGACAACCCGGTGCTCTACTACGAGCACAAGTTCCTCTACCGGCGCGTGAAGGAGGAGGTCGCCGACGGCGAGGTGGTGGTGCCCCTCGGGAAGGCGCGTCTCGCGCGGGAGGGACGCGACGTCTCCCTCGTCGCCTACGGGAGCATGGTCTATTACGGCGCGGCGGCGGCGGAGGAGCTGGCCAAGGAGGGGCTCGCGGTCGAGCTGCTCGACCTGCGCAGCCTCATCCCCCTCGACGAGGAGGCGATCCTCGCCACGGTGCGCAAGACCAACCGCGTGGTCATCGCCCACGAGGACACGAAGACGGGGGGGTTCGGGGGGGAGATCGCCGCCCGCATCGCCGAACTGGCCTTCGAACACCTCGACGCCCCGGTGCGCCGCGTGGCGAGCCTCGACACGCCCTCCCCCTACTCGCCCCACTTGGAGGACCGCTTCATGCCCCAACCTGCCGACTTGGCGCGGGCGCTGCGCGAAACCGCGGCCTACTGAGATCGGAGCCCGGGCGGGACGGAGGGCGCCGGTCCGTCGCGGCTCTTCCCCTCCCCTGCTATCCTAGCCCGCCGCATGGCCGTAAACGTCGTCATGCCCCAGATGGGCGAGTCGATCGCCGAGGGCACCATCACCAAGTGGCTGAAGAAGCCCGGGGACAAGATCGCCAAGGACGAAGCGCTCCTGGAGATCTCCACCGACAAGGTGGACACCGAGATTCCCGCACCCGCCGCCGGGGTCCTGGGCGAAATCGTCGCCCCCGAGGGCAAGACCGTCGAGGTGGGCAGCGTCATCGCGCGCATCCTGGCGGAGGGCGACTTGCCCGGCGACGCACCTGCGACGACGGCGAAAGCGCCGGCCGCTCCCGCACCCGCCACCTCACCCGCGAAGGCGGCTCCGGCGCGAAGCGTTCCCCCCGCCCCGCCCCCCACCCCCGCTCCCCCGGCGCCCCGCGCCGAACCGGTCGTGGCGGCAGGCGCGGCGGGCAGGGTTCCGCGACAGGTGGACGGCCGGTTCCTGAGCCCGCTCGTCCGCTCCATCGCCGCCACCGAGGGGATCGGCGAGCATGCGCTCAGGACGATTCCGGGGTCGGGGGCGGGGGGCCGTGTCACCAAGAAGGACATGCTCGCCTTCCTCGAAGCGCGCCCCGCGGCCGGCCGCGCCCCCGCCGTCGCCGTGGCGGACCGCACGCTGCCCATGGACCGGATGCGCACGCTCATCGCTCAGCACATGGTCCACTCCATCCAGACCTCGGCGCACGTCTACACCTTCACCGAGTGCGACATGACCGCCATCGTGGAGTTCCGCGAGAAGTGCAAGGCGGCCTTCGAGGAGCGGACCGGCGAGAAGCTCACCTTCACGGCGTTTTTCGTGAAGGCGGCGGCGCTCGCGCTGCGGGAGTTCCCCTACGTGAACGCCCAGGTGAATCCCGAGAAGGGGGAGGTGACCCTGAAGGGGCGCGTGAACGTCGGGATGGCGGTGGCGGTGCCGCAGAAGGAGGGCACCTACGGCCTCATCGTGCCGGTCGTCCGCGACGCCGACGTGCAGCCGCTGCGCGAGATCGCGCGGCAGGTGAACGACCTGGCGCGGCGAGGGCGGGAGGGCGCGCTCAAGCCCGACGAGCCGCAGGGGGGCACCTTCACGATCACGAACATGGGCGTCTTCGGGAGCCTGGGCGGCCTGCCCATCCTGAATCAGCCGCAGGTGGCGATCCTGGGGATCGGCGCGATCCAGAAGCGGCCCGCGGTCTACCGCGACCAGATCGCGATCCGGCACCTGGTGATGCTCTCCCTCGGGTTCGACCACCGGCTGGTGGACGGCGCCCTGGGTGGCCAGTTCTTGGAGCGGATCCGCCACCACCTCGAGAACTTCGAGACGTGGCTCCTGGCATGACGGCCCGCCCGCCCTGGCTCCGCGTGCGACTGGAGGACTGGAGTTCGTTCGGGCGGACCGAGTCGATCGTGCGGAGCCACGGCCTCAACACGGTCTGCTTTTCCGCGCACTGCCCCAACATCGCGGAGTGCTGGGGGCGGCGCGGGACCGCGACGATCATGCTCCTCGGCAACGTCTGCACCCGCACCTGCGGCTTTTGCGCCGTGCGGAGCGGGCGCCCGGGGGCGCTGGATCCCGGCGAGCCGGAGCGCGTGGCGCAGGCGGTGCGGGCCCTGGGGCTCCGGTTCGCCGTGCTCACCTCCGTGGCGCGCGACGATCTGCCGGACGGCGGGGCGAGCGTCTTTGCCGCCTCCATCCGCGCGATCCGCGCCGCCTGCCCGGGCGTCGGCGTCGAGGTGCTGATCCCTGATCTGCGCGGACGGGAGGAGGCGCTCGATGCGCTCTTCGCCGCGCGCCCGGATGTGCTCAACCACAACCTGGAGACCGTGCGACGGCTGCAGCGGCGCGTCCGGCCGAGCGCGGGGTACGAGCGCTCCCTCGCGGTGCTCCATCGGGCGGCGGGGGCGGGCCTGGCGGCCAAATCGGGGCTCATGCTCGGCCTGGGCGAGGCGCGCCACGAGGTCGAGGAGGCGCTGCGCGACCTGCGGGCGGCCGGGGTCTCCCTGCTGACCCTGGGACAGTACCTGCGGCCCGGCGAAGAGCATCTCCCCGTGGAGCGGTTCGTCCCCCCGGGCGAATTCGACGAACTGGGCGAGTTCGCCCGCTCGCTCGGGTTCCGGCACGTGGAGGCGGGGCCGCTGGTGCGGTCGAGCTATCACGCCGACGAGGCGGTGGCAGACCTGCTCGCCCTGGCCTGAGCGGCAGTCTCGGCGTTCCCGGTCAACTCCTCGATCGCCGACCGGAGAGCCTCGGCCCGGATCGGCTTGGTGACGTAGCCGTCCATGCCCGCGGCGAGGCAGCGCTCGCGGTCCCCCTTCATCGCGTGGGCGGTGAGCGCGATGATCGGGAGGTGCGCGCCGTTGGCACGTTCCAGCTCACGGATCCGCGCCGTGGCCTCGAAGCCGTCCATGACCGGCATCTGCACGTCCATGAGGAGGATGTCGAACGAGGTTTTCGCGAGCGCGAGCAGCACCTGCTGCCCGTCGTGGGCCTCCACCACGTCGTGGCCCATCTTCTCCAGCAGCCGCACGGCGAGGCGGCGGTTGACCGCGTTGTCCTCGGCAAGCAGGACGCGCAGCCGCCGCACGGCCGGCTTCGCCTCGACGGCGCGCGGGCCGATCGTCCGCTGACGGCCCTCGAGGGCGTCCAGGATCCTGCGGCGGAGCTCCAGGAGGCGGACGGGCTTCATCAAGTAACCGTCGAGATCGAGCGCCCTGCACCGCTCCGCGTCTCCCGCCCGGTTCGCCGATGTGAGAACGAGAACGGAGGTGGCGGCCTGTTCCGGCGCGGCACGCATCCGTTCCGCGAGGACGAAGCCATGCTGGTCGGGCATGTGGGCGTCCAGCAGGACGATCGAGTAGGGCTTCCCCGCGGCGACGGCGGAGCCGAGCATCTGCCAGGCGGGCTCGACGCCGGGGGCGCTCTCCGCGCGCATTCCCCAGAGCCGGAGCGCCTCCTCGAAGATGCGGCGGTTGGTCGCGTTGTCGTCGACCACCAGCGCCCGCAGGCCGCGAAGGCGCTCGGGGTCGCCGCCGCCGTCCACGGGGATCGGCTTGCGCGCCGGGCTGAACCGCGCGCGGAAGTGGAAGGTGCTCCCGGATCCGACCGCGCTCTCGACACGGATCTCGCCCCCCAGGAGCCGCGCCAGCCGCTGCGAGATGGCCAGCCCGAGGCCGGTGCCCCCGTAGCGCCGCGTGACGGAGTTGTCCCCCTGATTGAAGGCGTCGAAGATGGCGTCGCACTTCTCCGGGGGAATGCCGATGCCTGTGTCGCGCACGGCGAAGTGCAGGGCCACCTGTTCCCCCTGCGCCTCCTCGCGCTCGACCTCCACGACCACCTCGCCGGCCTGCGTGAACTTCACCGCGTTTCCCAAGAGATTGACCAGCACCTGCCGGAGCCGCCCGGCGTCCCCGAAGATCCCGTCCGGTACGTCCGGCGCGACGCGGTAGGCGACCTCAAGCCCCTTCTCGTGCGCCTTGATCGCCACGATCCGGAGGGCGTCCACGACCACGTTGGAGAGGCCGAAGTCGTACTCGTCGAGCTCCAGATGGCCCGACTCGATCTTGCTGAAGTCCAAGATGTCGTTGATGAGATCCAGGAGCGATTCGCCGGAAGTCTTGACCAGCTGGAGGTACTCGCGCTGCTCCTGCGTGAGCTCCGTGTCGAGGGCGAGTTCCGTCATGCCCAGGACCCCGTTCATGGGGGTGCGGATCTCGTGGCTCATGTTGGCCAGGAAGTCGGACTTCGCACGGGACGCGGCCTCCGCACGCTCCTTCTGAAGGACCAGATCCCGGTTGGCCCGGGAGAGATCGGCGGTCCGCGCGGCCACCTGACCCTCCAGGTCGGCGCGATGCGCCTGGAGCTGCCCGTCCCGCTCCTGCACCCTGCAGAGCATCTCGTCGAACCCGCGCATCAAGTCGCCCAACTCGTCGCGCCGGTCGCTCCCGATGCGGAGGGAGTAGTCCTTCGAGGCGGAGACCTCCCGCACTTTCGCCGCGACGTGGAGGAGCGGCCGCGAGACCGCCCGCTGGAGGAGCAGGGAGACCAGATAGGCGAGGGCAAGCGACGCCACGAGGAAGCTCCCCCCCAGGAGGGCGTAGCGCGCCACGCGGGCGCGCTCCGCCAGGAGATCGACGCGGAGGAATACCGAGCCCGTGAACTCCCCCTCCAACTCGATAGGCCGCGTCACCTCGAGCAGCCCGTTTTCATAGTGGCGGCCCGGGGCCGGCGACTGCGACGGCAGGGGAAGGAGGGGGGCGTGGGGGGAGCGATAGGTGGCGAAGATCTCTCCCGCGCGGTCGAAGATGGCCGCCATGAGCACCTGTTCCTCGGTGGCGAGGGCGCGAAGCGTCTCCGCCGCGTCGTCGCTGTTGGCGAACGCGAGCGCGGCGGTCACGTTCATCCCAACCACCCGCGCCATGGTGTCGGCCTGACTCGCGGTCGCCTCGCGATGCTCCGCCCGCCCCAGGATGAGGAACGCCGCGACGGCCGCGAGGAGCCCCGCGCTGCTGGTGAGCATCGTCACCAGCGTCAGCTTGGACTTCAAGGAGATGGGACCCGGTCCGCGCACCTAGCCCCCCCGCTCCCTGTCCCGCACGACCCGCGCGAGCTTGAGGAGCTGCGATCTGGGCTTGACGCCAGAGCGCTCCGCCGCCTGCACGTTGACCTCGAAGGCCACCCTCCGCTCGTCGAGATAGAAGTTCACGACGCCGCCGTCCTGCGCGAATCCCTCCCGGTCCCCCACCGTGAGGACCGGCTGCTTCCGGATCGCGTCCAGGCCCTTCCGCACGGCTTGCTCCTCCATCTCCCCGAAGAAGGCGATGTGGCAGTCGCCGAGCTCCTCGGCGCGGGAGAGTCGCTTGACCGCCACCCGCCGCTCCTTCACCTTCTTCCCCTCGAGTGCGTCGATGTGCTTGCCGAAGGGATCTTTTCCGAGAACGCCGATCACGAAGGGCGCATCGGGGGAGGCGAACGCCTCCTTGGGCCAGTCGCAGAACCGCGCGAAGTTGAACAGGAACGCGGCTTTGAGCTCGAACTCGTCGCGGGACGCGGCCTCCTGCCCGGCCCCCGGCGGCGCCCATGCGCCGATCAGGACCGCGGCGAGAACCGCGCGGCAGGAAGCGGACGACGCCATGGTTCTAGAACCGGTAGACGAAGCGGAAGTAGGCGCTGGTCTGCACCCGGGTGCCCAGGACACCCAGGCCACCCCCGGAGAACGTGGTCAGCTCGTCCACCGCCTCCAGGTGGGAGTCGTTGAACGCGTTCTGGATGCCGAGGTCGAGCCGGATCCGATCGTCGGGGCTCCATCCCACGCGCGCGTCCAACCGGAAGTAGGAGGGGATGCCGCCGGTGCCGACGCTGTCCACATAGGAGAGGCCGACATCGAACTCCCACCCCTTGGGGAGATCGAGGATGGAACGGATCTGGACCTGGTTGTGCGGAGCGTTCCTCTCGTCCCCCTCGCCCGCCATGCTCCCGGCGGCGCGATGGAGCTGCACATCGAGAAAGGAGTAGCTCCCCACCAGCCGCCAGTGATCCGCAACTTGGATCGTGCCGCTCACCTCCGCGCCGTAGATCTCACCGCGCAGGGAGTTCTGGAAGGTGGAAGGGCTCACGAGATGCGGGGGAAGCGGGGCCGCTTCCACGAAGGGCGATCCCGGCTCGATACCGATGATGTCGCGATAGATGCTGGCGAAGCCCGCGGCGTCCACCGAGATCCGGTCGGTGATCTGGGCCCGCAGGCCGGCCTCGTAGGCGTTGAGGCTCTCGGAATCGAGCCGGGTGTTCCCGAACAGGCTGCCGATGCCGGGCATCCCTCCCACGCTGAAGACCGCCGCGTTGAGGCGGCCATCGCTCTCGAACCGCGACGGCGTCCGGACCGCGCGCGCCCAGGCGGCCCAGGCCGCCACGCGCGAGGAGGGTGTCCAGACGAGCCTCGCCCCGGGCTGGATCTCGAATCCGGAGTAATCGTTGTGCTCGAGTTTCGAGCCGAGGGTGAGCATGAGACGGTTCGGCAGGAGCGTGATCTCGTCCTGCACGAAGGCGCCGAAAAGATGGTCGGCGCGACCGTTCGGCTCGATGGACGCGGCAAACGTATCGATCGCCTCGTCGCGGGTCCAGCGATAAGAGGCGCCCCAGACGACATTGTGGCGACGCGCAGGGGAGAACTGGTGCTGCATCTCGATGTCGAACGTGCTTCGGATCTCCGGCAGGATCGGATTGTCGCGCTCCGTGCGGTCGAGATAGGCCTGCACGCTGATCTCGGAGTCCGGGCCGAGGACCCGCGTCCAGCGCGCGAGGAGATTTCCGCCCGCCACCCGTTCCCGCCGCACGTCGAGCGCTCCCGGCGGAGCCGCGAGGGAGGGAAGCATCGTGGCCTGCCCCGAGTGCCCGGTGTAGACATCCCCTTGGAGCGTCAGGTGATCGGAGGCGGAGGTTTCGCGGTCGAGACGAAACCCGCCGCGCACGGAATCCCAGGAATCGGCACCGTCCACGCCTCCCGTCGTCGCGCCGCCGTCCCGCCCGAACGCCTTCACATAGACGCGGTAGAAGGTGTGGTCATCGATACGGTCGCCCCAGCGCCAGCCGCCGAAGGCCCGCTCCTCCAGCCCGCCGCCGCCGTAGAAGATGCCGCCCTGCGTCTCCTTGGCGCTCTTGCTGATCACGTTGATGACGCCGTTCACGGCGTTGGCGCCCCAGAGCGTCGCTCCCGGGCCGCGGATCACCTCGATGCGGTCGAGGTCGGGCAGGAAGGCGTCCTGCACGTCCCAGAAGACGCCGGAGAAGAGCGGCGTGTAGACGCTCCGCCCGTCCATGAGCACCAGGAGCTTGTTCGAGAACCGGCCGGTGAAACCGCGGGCGCTCACCGCCCAGATGTTGGCATTGACGTGGCCGACGTGGAGTCCGGGCACCAGCCGCAGCGCCTCCGCCAGGGAAGCGTGGCCGGATCGGCGCAGATCCTCGCCGGTGATGACGGACACGGCCGCCGGCGCGGTCATGAGACGCTCTCCGCGCCGCGAAACCGAGGTGACCTCGAGCCCCATGAGGGCCTCGAGGTCCAACTCGGTCAGGTCGGTGGGCGCTTCCGCGCCCCGTGCCGCCGTCGCTCCGGCCAGCAGGAGGAGCAGCATCGCGGCGGCGCAACGCCCTCCGTCCCGATGGCGGGCCCAGTGCCCTGCCTCGTTCATTCCTGTCGCCGCGTCGCTGCGGCCCCCCTTTCGAGCCACTGCGGGCGCCCCCTACGGGATGCCCCAGGAGGCTATCGGGCGGGGGAGGCGATGGGCTTGAGCCGGACGCGGCGAACTCGCGGAGCCGCGAACTATCCGAGATCGTCGCCCGGCGCGCGGTCGTCGTCGGACGAGATCCCGAGGAGCTGGCACTCCTGGGCCGCCAACTCCCGGTCGAACCGGCAGCCGAGGAGCATGATGCCGCTCGCGTTCCCTACGCCTGCGTGGCCGGTCACCCGCACCACCTGCGCCTCCACCGCGAGTTCGCCCTCGAGGAAGGTGAGATGGAGCTCCCCTCCGAAGTGAAATGAGACCCTGGCCGAGTAGGCCATCAGGTCCTCCAAGTCGCACGGGAGCGCGAACGAGGGGTCCGTGATCCTCAAGAGCGCCCCGGTGCGGGAAGCGTCCATCGCGAGGGCCTTGAAGGAACCGTGCCCGCCCCGCGCCTCGCAATCGAGCGCACGGTAGGTCCGGATCGCCGTCCGCCTGCCGGAAAAGTGGCCGCGGATGATCCTGTCCACCTCCGCCGGGTCCATGCCCGGTGCGGTGGAGGACCGGATCTCCGCCAAGATATCCGGCGCAGTGGTCTTGCGCTGTTTCTTCATTCCCGAGCCTTGCGGAGTCGCCCGTCGAACGGTCGCCCCAAGTTAGGAAACCACTCAATCGTTGTGGGGCAAGCGCCCCCGCCCCCCGGATTGGCATCCCCCCCCGCCTGCGGGTACCATTTGAACCGTGGTTCAAACCCAGGCGGCCTCCCGGGCGGAGGGCCGGCGCACCGAGATCCTGCGCCGGGCGGCCGGGCTCTTCCGTCGCAAGGGGTTCCACCGGGCGGGGATGCGCGAAATCGCCGGCGAATTGGGCATCGCGCCCGGCGCGCTCTACTACTACTTCAAGAGCAAGGACGATCTCCTCCACGCCTGCCAGACGCTCTCGCTCAAGCGCCTCCTCCAGAGCGCGCGGGAGCTGGAGGCCCTGTCGGCCCCCGCCGAGGAGAAGCTGCGACGGCTCGTTGGCGCGCACCTAGGACACATCCTCGACGATTTGGGCGGGAGTTTCGCCCACGTCGAATTCCACGCGCTGCCGCCGCCGCTCCTCGCGGAGGTGGTGAAGGGGCGCGACGCCTACGAGCGGATCGTGCGCGGCATCCTGGAGGAGGGCGTCGCCTCGGGGGCGTTTCGCGCGCTCGACGTCAAGCTCGGCGCGCTCTCGCTCCTGGGCGCGCTCAACTGGACCGTGGTCTGGTGGCGGCCCGACGGACGCCACACGTTGCACGAGGTCGCCGCCGAGGTCGCGGAGATCTTCCTGCGGGGGGTGAAGGCATGAATTCCCGGACGGCGGATCGCCGGAAGGTGCACCTGGTGCTGCGCGTCAATGGCGAAGCGCACGAGGTGGCGTTCGTTCCCCACAAGACGCTCCTCGAAGTGCTGCGCGAGGATATGGGCCTCACGGGCACCAAGCACGGGTGCGAATTGGGCGAGTGCGGCACCTGCACCGTGCTCATGGATGGCGTGCCGAAGCTCTCCTGCCTCGTGCTCGGCTTGGAGGCGGACGGTTGCGCCATCGAGACCATCGAGGGGATGGCGGGCAAAGAGGGGCCGCACCCGCTCCAGACCGCGTTCGCCGATCTCAACGCCGCGCAGTGCGGCTACTGCTCCCCGGGCTTTCTCCTCGCCGCGCGGGCGCTCCTCGACGAGGAGGGCGATCCTTCGCGGGAGCGCATCGCGGAGGCGCTCTCGGGCAACCTCTGCCGCTGCACGGGGTATCTGAAGATCTACGAGGCGGTGGAACGCGCCGCCGGGGAGATGCGCGAAAGGGGGGCGGGGGATGGCCGCTGAACGCGAGTTCCGCCTTGTGGGCAAGTCGCCGCGCAAGGTGGACGGGCTCTCCAAGTGCACCGGCACGACGCGGTTCGCCGACGACCTCGCGATGCCGCGCATGCTCTTCTGCAAGCTGCTCCGCTCCCCCGTGGCCCACGCCCGCATCGTCTCGATCGACACGAGCGCCGCCCAGGCGTTTCCGGGGGTGGCCGCCGTTCTCGTCGGGGCGGTGATGCCCGTGCCCTTCGGGATCCTCCCGGTCTCGGAGGACGAGCACGCGCTCTGCATCGACAGGGTACGGTTCGTGGGCGATCCGGTCGCGGCGGTGGCTGCGGTGGACGAGGAGGTCGCCTACGAGGCGACCAAGCTCATCCGGGTGGAATACCAGGAGCTTCCCGCCGTCTACACCCCCGAAGAGGCGATGAAGAACGCGGTGCCCCAGCTCCACGGCTACGGCGACGACGGAAACGTCCACAAGCGCGTCTCCATGGAGTTCGGCGCGGTGGAGCCCGCGCTCGCCGGCTCCCACCTCGTGCAGGAAGACATCGCCTTCTACGAAGGCAACACCCACCTTCCCATGGAGCAGCACTCCGCCCTGGGCTGGATGGACCCGGACGGGCGCGTGACGATCTGGTCCTCGACGCAGACGCCGCACTACCTGCACAAGGCCGCGAGCAAGGTCTTGGGCCTTCCGCCCTCCCGGGTGCGGGTCATCGCCTGCCCCAACGGGGGCGGGTTCGGCGGGAAGAGCGACCCCTTCAACCACGAGATCGTGGTGGCGAAGCTGTCCATGCTCACGAACCGTCCCGTGAAGATCACGCTCACCCGCGAGGAGGTCTTCTATTGCCACCGGGGCCGCCATCCGGTGCTCATGAAGTCGCGCCTGGGCTTCACGAAGGAGGGCAAGATCACCGGCTGCCATTTCCAGAGCCTTCTGGACGGCGGCGCCTACGGCAGCTACGGCGTCGCGAGCACCTACTACACCGGGGCGCTCCAGACGGTCACCTACAAGGTGCCGGTCTACCGCTTCGACGGGGTGCGCTGCTTCACCAACAAGCCCCCCTGCGGGCCGAAGCGGGGCCACGGCACGCCGCAGCCGCGGTTCACCCTGGAGATCCAGCTCGACAAGGCGGCGGAAAAGCTCGGGCTCGATCCCGCCGAGTTGCGATTGAACAACCTGCAGCCCGCGGGCTCCATCACCGCCAACTGGCTCAAGGTCAACTCCATCGGCCTCGGCCCCTGCATCCGCAAAGTGGTGGAAGGGAGCGGCTGGAAGGGGAAGTTCCGCCAGCTCCCGCGCGGGAAGGGGGTGGGGCTCGCCTGCTCCTCCTACATCAGCGGCGCGGGGCTCCCGATCTACTGGAACGCCATGCCGCACTCCGGCGTGCAGCTCAAACTGGACCGGGGCGGAGGCGTCGCCGTCTTCTGCGGCGAAACCGAGATCGGCCAGGGGAGCGACACCATGCTCGCCACCTTCGTGGCGGAGGTGCTGGGCCTCGACTTGCTCGACGTGCGCGTCTGCGCCGGGGACACCGACCTCACGCCGGTGGACCTGGGCTCCTATTCCAGCCGCGTCACCCTCATGATGGGCAACGCCGCCATCCAGGCCGCCGAACGGGCGCGGGAACTGCTGGCCGCGGCGGCGGCGGAAAAACTGGGGCTTCCCGCGGGGCAGCTGGTCTTCGCCGACCACCGCGTCTTCGACCCTGGCGATCCCGACCACGGGATCGAGTTCGCCGAAGCGGTGCAATTGGCCGAGGCGAAGTTCGGCACGATCGGCACCGTCGGCTCCTACACCCCGCCGGCCATGCCGGGCAAGTACCGCGGGGCGGGGGTCGGCCCCACCCCCACCTACTCCTACAGTGCGTGCGTCGCGCAGATCGCCGCCGACGAGGAGACCGGCATCATCGAAGTGGAAAAGATCTGGATCGCCCACGACATCGGCCGGGCGATCAACCGCAACCTCACCCTCGGGCAGGTGGAGGGGAGCGTCTACATGGGGCTCGGCGAGGCGCTCATGGAGGAGATGACCTACCGCGGCAACCGCTTCGGCGTGCACAAGATCCCCTCGATGCTCGACTACAAGAGCCCGACCACGATGGAGATGCCGGAGGTGGAGACCTACCTCATCGAGGACCCGGATCCCATCGGACCGTTCGGCGCCAAGGAGGTGGGCCAGGGCCCCCTGCTCCCGGTCATGCCGGCCATCGCCAACGCGCTCTACGACGCCTTGGGCGTGCGCGTGGACGAGGTGCCCCTCGGCCCCGAGAAGGTGCTGCGCGCCCTCGATGCCAAGGACCGGCGATGGGGGCCGAAGACGTTTCCCGACCTGCGCGTCAAGGAGACGATGCGCGTGAAGACGCCGGAGGAGGGGGGCGACGGGAAGTCCGAGAAGCCCTTCGAGCGGAAGAAGAAGGAGGAGGCGCGGTCATGATGAGGCTTCCCCCTTTCCGCTACCACGCGCCGCGCGACGCCGCGGAGGCCGTGCGGATCCTCCAGAACGAGGGTCCCGCGGCGATGGTGGTCGCGGGCGGCACCGATCTCTTTCCCAACATGAAGCGCCGCCACCAGACGCCGGGCGCGCTGGTGGCGCTGCGCCGCGTCGAGGACCTACGCGGGACAACGTGGCACGACGACGGGACCCTCCGGCTGGGGCCCGCCGCGACGCTCCGCTCCCTGGAGCGCGACGGCGCCCTCCGGGAGCGGCTGCCCGCGCTCCACGCGGCGATCGAGTCCATCTCCACGCCCATCCTGCGCAACATGGGCACGATCGGCGGCAACGTCTGTCTGGACACGCGCTGCAACTACTACAACCAGAACGAGGAGTGGCGGCGCGCCATCCACAACTGCCTCAAGTGCGGCGGCGACACCTGCTGGACCGCGCCGGGCGGGGACATCTGCTGGGCGGTCAACAGCAGCGACACGGTGCCGGTCCTCATGACCATGGGGGCGCGGTTCCGCCTCCTGGGGCCGGGCGGCGTCCGCGACGTGGATGCCGGCGACTTCTTCGACGTCACGGACGGGCGCGAGTGGCTGCGCAAGAAGCCCGACGAGCTCCTGACCGACATCCTGGTGCCTCCCCAGGACGGCTCCCGCTCGGTCTATCTCAAGCTGCGGCGCCGCGGAGCCTTCGACTTCCCGGTCCTGGGCGTCGCCGCCCGCATCGAAGGGAACGGCGAGGTTCGCCGCGCCCACCTCGTGCTCAACGCCGTGGGCCCCGCCCCCGTCCGCTGCATCGAGGCCGAGCAGGCGCTGGCGGGCGGGCCGCTCACCGACGCAGCCATCGCCCGGGCGGTGGAGTTGGCACCCACCGGCGCCAAGCCGCTGGACAATACCGACCACATGCCGTCGTGGCGGAAACGGATGGTCAAGGTCTTCGTGCGACGCGCGCTGGAGGCGTTGCGGCCGGTGTAGTCCCCCCGGCCGCCGTCCGCTCTTTGCGGTAGGAAGGGAACTCATGGATGGGATGCGGAGCACCCGCCTCGCGCTGGCCGTCCTCGCGCTGCTCCTCGCGCCCGCCGCCGGGGACGACCCCGCCACCGAGATCCTCTTCGCGCGTCTCGCCGAACGCGCTGAAGGGCCGCAGGGCGTAACCGCGAGGATCGCCCTCGGCACGCTGGACGGGATCCACGAGGGGGCGCGGGGGCCGGTGTTCGCCGCGGGCAAGGAGGGGCTGGCCGCCGCGCCGGTGGCGCAGGCGCTCGTGGTGGCCGCGGACGCCGGCGGCGCCCGCCTCCAGCTCGAACTCCTGCCCGGCAAGGCGTGGCCCGAGGCGGCGATCGTGCGGCTGCCCGCCCACGTCGACCCCGGCCTCTTCCGCGGCGCCCTCTACCGGCTCTGCGCCCTCGACCTCCTCCTCACCGACCAGGAGGCGAGGCTCCTCACCGACCCCCGGGTGCTCCTTCGCGCGACGAGCGACGAGGCGGAGCGCGCTGCTCTCGGGCGCATGGTGGAGACGATGCACGCTCTCGCGGCACGGATCGCGACCCTGGACAAGACGGTGCAGCGAGGACGCTGGCGAGGGAGGACGTTTCACGAGATCGCGGCGGCTTTCTCTCCCGAGGACTGCGTCGCCCTGGCCCGCTTCGTCGCGTCCCGGCCCGGCGGTCTGCAGGGACACACGATGCGGTTCTCCTCCCTCGCACTGGGCTGGATGACCGGCGGTTGCGAACTGGCGCCCGCCGACATGGCCGCGTGGCTCGCCTCGCTCGGAGATCCGGCGCGCCTTGAGGAGGAGGTGCGCGCGCTTGTGGACTACGAGGCGCTCCTTCTGGCGGAGCACCTCGCCGCCACGGTGGAGGCAATGGAGGATCGCGAGGGGGAGGCGGCGAAGCGGTGGCTCGCGCTGCTGGAAGCGGTCGCCCGAGGCCGCGACGCGAAGGAAAAGGGTCTGTTCGACGCGCTGGAGCGGCTGCGACGCCTCGTGCAGTCCCCGTCCGCGGCGCCCCTGGTGGAGGTGGAGCTGATCTGCCGGGTCGGCGAGATCTTCCCCGCGGGTCGGGACGGCTCGCTGGAATGCCTCGTCCCGCGCGGCACCGCACACGGCTTGGTCGCGGGCGGGAAGGGCGATCTGTACGGGAGGGCGGCGAGCGGCGGACTCGGGGAGGTGATCGGTCGCGTCGAGATCGTCGCGGCGGAGCCGGGGCAGGCGCGCCTGCGCCTCCTGGCCGGCGTGGGAACGAACCCCGCCGCCGTCGTGCCGGGGGTGCACGCCAGCCTCATCGCCCTCGTCCCCGCCGATCTCTTTCGCGGGACGGTCTACGAGCTCTATGCCAAGGGAATCGTCTTTCTGGACAACGGGGAAGCTGCGCTCGTCCCGTCGGCGAAGTTGGCGCGGGCGACTTCGGACGCGGTGGAACGGCGGGCGCTGGAGGCGATGGTCCTGGCGGGACGCGAGGTGGTGGAGTTCTGCGGGGAGATGCGCGATCCCCTCACCCGGCCCCGCTACCGGGGAAAGCTGGTCGGCCGCATCCTCGAGGAAGCGACACCCGAGGACTACCTCGGGTTCCTGCGCTTCGTCCTCGACTATCCGGGCAAGTACATCGGCAAGGAATGGAAGATCAGCGAGACCTTCGCCACCTGGCTCCTCAACAACGCGCCGCCCGCCCACGAGGACCGCGTCAGGGAACTCCGCGCCCTCCCCCCCGACGCCCCCCTGGATCGCGCCGGGCTCGGCCTCAAGGACGACGAGGTGCTCTATGTCGCACGGCATCTCCGCCGAAGGATCTCCGACCTTCCGCCCGATCAACTCCCCGAAGCGGAGGCGCGCCTGAGGCTGCTCGAACGCCTCGTCGCGTCGTTCCCCGAGCCGGGCGACGAACTCCAGGCGGAACGCGCGCACGCGCGGGCTCGCGTGTTCGACGCCCAAGAGGGGCGGTACGAGGAGGCGGCCGAAGCCTACCGGGCCGCGGCGGCGATCTATCTCCGCGTGGGCAGCGTGCTGGAGGGAATTGTCTGCCTGAACAACGCCGCCACGCAGCGCTATGCCTCGGAGCGCTACGACGACGCCCTCGCGGAGGCGGCCGCCGTTCGCGAACTCGCCGCTCGCGAGCTCGCGGGCGCCCGCGACCCCCAAACCGCGGCACACATCCCCTTGCAGGAAGCGTACGCCATCCGGCTCCAGGCGTTGATCGCCAGCGCGCGGGGCGAGTACCGGAACGTGGTCGAGGAGCTGATGCCCATCGCGGATCGGTATGCCCAGGTGGGCGTGCACGGCGCGCGGGAGAAGGAGATCGATCTCCTCGATCTGGTGGCGCGCGCGCGGCGAAAACTCGGCGAACAAGACGAAGCGGTGCGGCTCTACGACCGCATGGATCGTCTGGCCCGCGAGCTTCGCGACACCCTGCGGCAGGCCAAGCTCGCGTTCGAACTGGGCGATGCGCACTACGAAGCGCGTCGCTACGCGGATGCGCTGGAGCAGTTCCGCCGCAGCGCTGCGCTCGCCCGGCGCGCCGGCGACAAGCGGGAGGAGGCGCGCGCCCTCGGCGCCGCGGGCCAATCGCTCTGGAACCTGGGACGGCGCCTCGAGGCCCTGGAGACCCACGAGGCGGGCATGCGCCTGCGGGAAGAGACCGGGGATAGAAGCGGGCTCGCGTGGCAGCTCCAGCAAGCCGCCTCCATCCGCACCGGAATGGGGGACCGGGAGATCGCCCGCGGTTTCCTCGAACGCGCAGCCGGACTTCGCCGGGAGCTGGGGCAGAAGAAGGGCGAGGCGGAGCTGCGGACCACCCTGGGGGAGCTGGAGCGCGCGCTCTCGCAATTCGATCGCGCCGTGGCGCACTACGAGGCAGCCCTCGCGCTCTACCGCGAGCTCGGGTGGGTACCCGATCAGGCTTCGGCGCTGGAGCAGCTGGCCAGGACGCAGCTCGACCGGCGCGATTACGAGTCCGCCGCAGCGCGCGCGGGCGAAGCGATCCTCCTCTACGCGGCGATGGGCGACCGCGACCAGCTCGCCTCCTCGCATTACTGGCGCGCCATGATCCTCCGGGCCGCAGGGGAGCGCACCGCGGCGCGGGAGGCCCTCGCGCGGGCGGCGGAGTCCGCCACGGACGAGCACTGGCGGCGCCTCTTCTGCGGAATCGGGCTTGCGCGGGTCGCGTTCGACGAGGGAGCGCTGGACGAGGGGCTGCGGCTGGCGACCGACGCCCTGGCCGCGGCGGAGGAGAGCGGCGATGTCGAGCAGCGCCTCGAAGCCCTCGGCTGCCTGCGCGATCTCTGGGGCCGTGCCGGGGAGCTCCAGAAGGCACTAGACATCTCGGAACGGATCGTCGCGCTGGCGCGCGAGAGCGGAAAGCGTCCCGCGCTGGTGGATGCGCTCGCGCAAAAGGCGTGGATCCTCGCGGACGTCGGCCAGCTCGCGGACGCGCGCGCCGCGGCAACGGTGGCGATGCCCCTGGCCGAGAGCAACGACGACCCCGTCCAGAAGGCGTGGCTGCTCAACACGCTGGCAAAGATCGCCGACGACTACGGGGAGTGGGGGGAGACGCTCCGCCTCTACGACCTGGCGATCCCCCTCATGCAGGGCAACCCGTACGGGGAGGCCGCAATCGTCTTCAACCGGTCGTTGCAATTCGTCCAACTCCGCGATTTCGAGGCCGCCCTGCGGGAGAACCGGCGCGCCGAGGAGATCGCCGGGAAGCTCTCCACCGCCGAACTCTCCCTGGCGATCCTCATGGCGCGGGGCTGGATCTTCCGCCTCCGGGGCGACTCCGCGGAGGCGGAGAGGGTGCTGCGGGACGCCCTGGATCGCGCCCGCGCGACGATTCGCACCTTCGTCCCGCGCGTGCTGTCAGAATTGGGGAGCGTCCTGTCGGAGCGCGGCGACCATGACGCGGCCATCGCCGCGCTGGAGGAGGCCGCGACCATCGAGTTTGCGCGGCCCGGGAAACCCTTCACGGCGCTTGCCGAGCTGGGGATCGCCCTGGTGCGCGCAGGCCGGGACGCCGAGGCCGCCCCACGGCTCCGGGAGGCGGTGGACCGCGCCACCTCACGAGGCGGGACCATCCCGTGGGACGCGCTCCATCACTTGGCGCTCGTGCAGGCGCGCGCCGGCGAGCCGGAGCAGGCTCTGGCGACCCTGGAGCGGGCGGTGCGGGAGATCGAGCGCGGGGATGTCCTCCTGGCGGACGACCGCGCGAAGGCACGCTACCGCAGCGACAAGATGGGCGTCTACAAGCTGCAGCTCCGCCTGCTCCTCGATCGCGGGCGCGTCGAGGATGCGCTCGTCTGCCTCGAGCGTTCCAAGGTCACCGAGCTGAAGGAGGTCGATCGGCGCTCCGGCACCGGCGGCGACCCCGCCGCTGCCCTCGGGGCGGAGCTGGAGGTGCAGGAATCGCGCCTCCAGGCGCATCTCGACGAGGCACTCGCACGCGAGAATCCCGACGAAGCGAAGGTGCAGCGTCTCGACGAGCTGCTCCTCGGCGTGAAGCGACGCCGCGCCGAGTTTCTCGAAAGTCTCGATCGCGACAACGCGCTCTTCGACCGGTTCGCGGTGCGTCCGCTCCATCTCGAGAAGTTGCGGGAACACATCGCCGAGGGGACCCTCGTCCTGAGCCCGATCGTACTCGAGGACAGGGTGATCGTCTTCGCGGTGACGCCCCGGGTCATCACCCACTTCGAAGCCCCGGCCGGCTCCACCGAGATCGCGGCGCTCGTGGAGGCGTTCCTGAGCGAGGTCGATCCGCGCGGCCTCGCCCGCGGGCTCGATCTTCCGCGCGGGGAGGACGGGCGCGAGGTGGTGGAAGCGTCCCTGGCCCGCGTCCGCGTCCCGGCGCGACGCCTCTACGATCTCCTGCTCCGCCCCGCTCTCGACGCCGTAGGCACCCCCACGACCCTCGTCGTGAGCGCGGGAGGGGTGCTTCGCTACCTCCCCTTCGCCGCCCTCCTCGACGGCGAGACCTGGGTCGTGGAGCGAATGCGCGTGCTGAACGTGACCGGGCTCGACCGCGAGAAGCTCGCGGTGGAGCGCGCTCGCACAGACGGCCCGCTTACGATCCTCGCCCTCGCCGACCCGGACGGATCCCTGCCGGGCGCCCGGCGGGAGGTGGCGGCCCTGCAGCGCGTCTTCGAGCACGCGGTCGTCTTCACGGGCGCGGAGGCGACCGCCGCGACCCTGCGCCAGAAGGTGCGCATTCCCGGCTTCGACGTCGTCCACTTCGCCACCCACGGGCGGCTCGACGCCCTCCATCCCGAGCGTTCGCACATTCTGCTCGCCGGCGAATCGCTCACCTATCCCGACATCCCCGCGCTCAGCCCGCGCCGCACGCGCCTCGTGGTGCTCTCCGCCTGCGAAACCGCCGTGCGGGCGGGCGGCACGGGGGTGGAGGTCGCCGGGCTCGCCTACCAGTTCCAGCGCACCAAGATCGAGTCGGTGCTCGCCACGCTCTGGTCGGTGGATGACGCCGCCACCTGCGACCTCATGGACCGCTTCTACACCGGGCTGCGCGACGGGCTCGCTCCCGCCGATGCGCTGGCTGCAGCCCAGCGCGCGCTGGCGCGAGGTCCGGAGCTGCGCTGGCGCCATCCCGCCTACTGGGCCGCGTTCATCCTGATGGGACCGCCGTAAGGGTGTAGTCCCCGCCCGCCGTATGCCGCTATCATTGGCGGCGATGCGCCGGAGCCTCTCGATCCTCGCGGCGACTCTCCTCGCGACCCTGCTCCTGCCGCCCGCCGGGGCGGAGGAGGAGCGGGTCGTCGTTACGCTCACCTGCCCGGTGGTGGAGGTGCATCCCGGCGAGGGCGCGCGTCCCACCCAGGTGCGCGTCGCCCGGGGGAGCCTCGACGGCCTGGTGACCGGCACGAGAGGGATGCTTTTCCGTCGGTCGGCGGAGCAGGGCGTCTGGCTCAACGCGGGGAAGGGAGAGATCGTCTCCACGGAGGAGCGGAGCGCCTTGGTGCGCGTCCTCGCGCCCCCGGCCCGCAACTCCGCCGCTGCCCTCGAAGGCGCGCTCCTCGACATGCGCGTGGAGATCCCCGCGAGCGTGCGCCAGGGCGTGCTCTTCACCCTCTACCTGAACGGCATCGTGTTTCTCGACCCCCAGGGGCGTCCCATCCCCGACCTGCCGGAGCTGCTCGCCGCGCGGGAGGAGAGCGTGGACCAGCCGTTCCTCGACCGCATGCCCACCCTGGGAGCGGCGGTGGCCGCGACGGCGGAGGGCACCGTCGAGCGGGGACGCCTCGCCGGCAGGCCGCTGAGCGGGCTCCTGGCGCAGAGCAACGCGGAGGACTACCGGCTCTTCCTCCGCTCTACCCTCGAGCGCGCCAACCGGCACTGGGGGCAGACGCGCCCTCTGGTTGCGGCCTACTCGGAATGGCTGCTCCTCGGCGCGCCGCTCCCCGCGACCGAACTCATGCAGGGCGTGATCGAGGCCGCTGAGGACGCGGATGCGATGGCCGGCGTCTCCGCCTCGATGATGGACGAGGAGGTGGAACTGCTCCTCGATTGGGCCTTCCTGCGCCCCAAGGAGGAGTACGCCGCTTGGCTCGACCCGATGGAGCGGCTTCTCATGGCGCGGAAACCGCCCCCCATCCGCCTCCTGGCGAGGCTCACGCGCCATCGCGCGGATGTCTTGAGCGCCTCTACGGATCCGGCCCTGGAGGCCGGAACGGCGGCGGTCTACCGGAAGGCGGCCGAACTGTACCGCCAGGCCGGCGACGCGGCCGCGGTCGTCGATGCGCTCTTCCGCGAGGCGAGCGAGTACCAGTACCACAAGGAGTTGGACCGGGCACGGAGCATCCTGGCGGAAGCGCGGGCGGAAGCGGCCAAGGGTCTCGCAGGGACGCAGGATCCCGCCGTGGTGGTCGCGATCCGCACCGCGGAAAGCCTCGTCGCCAAGCTCGAGGGGGCCATGAGCGACGGCCCGGGAGCGCGCGCCGCCATGCTCCCCTCCATCACCGCGTGCGAGGCCTCGGATGACCCCCGCCTCCACTATGCCGCCATCCTGATGCTCGAGAATCTCTTCGAGCGCGCGAGCGCGGATCCGGCAGCGGGCGACCCGGTGGAGTACCTCGATCGGCTCGAAGTGCTCGCTGGCCGTGTGGAGGACGACACCAAGCTCAACCGCGTTGCCCACGAGCGCGGATTCATCGAGTACCGGAAGGGTCGTTGGCTGGAGGCGATGGCCCACTTCCGCCACTCCGCCGAGTTCGCCAGTCGCGCGCGCGACAAGAGCGCCCTGGCCAGCGCGATCTCCATGGTCGGGTCTTGCGAGCAGGCCCTCGGGCGCCCCGAGAAGGCCCTCGCCCGGCACGAGGAGGCGATCCGCCTGCGGGAGGAGCTCGGCGAAGAGGCGCCGCTCGCCTGGAATCTCCGACGCGCCTCCACGATCCTCCGGGAGCTGGGGGATCTGGCGCGGGCGCGTCCCATGCTCGCGCACGCGCTCGGGCTCTACAACAAGACAGGGCAACAGGAGGAAGCCTCTTCGGCACACTGGGATCTCTTGGATCTCGATTGGGAGATGCTGCGCAAGCTCGATCAGCCTGCCGCGCTGTCCGCCGCCGTGCGCGCCTTCGACGACGCCTGGCAGAACGACTTGCTGCGCGCCGCACGACTGGAGGTGAGCAATGTGACGCCGGAGCAGATGGCGGTTCTGCAGGCGCGTCTGAAGGAGATGGAGCGGTTCATCGCCGCCATTCCCGACCCCTCCCCGGATGCGCGGGCCGAGTTGGAACACGCCCGCGGCCGCGCCCACGAAAGGGGGCGCAACTACCTGGAAGCGGCTGCGGCCTATGCCCGGGCCGCGGAGCAATACACTCAGACGACCTCGCTCGTGGAGCGCGTGGTCTGCCTCTACAACAGCGCGGCCATGCTCTCCAACACACCGGAGAGTGCCAAGGCGCTCGAGGAGCTCCAGGCGCTGCGCGCTTTCCTTGCGGCTCAGCTGGCGACCGAGGGGGAAGCCTCGATCGCCGCGGAGATGCGCCGGTTCGACCTGCTCTCCCTCGGGCTGTCGGGAAACATCTGGAATGCGAACGGCGAGCACGCAAGGACGATCGAGAACTTGGCACCCGGGGTGGAGCTCCATCCCGCCATCTCCCCTCCCGCGCGGCTCTTCCTGCTGGAGCAGTTGGCTGCCGCCTACCGCGCGCTCGGGGAGGGGGAGAAAGTGGTCGCGACGGCTGGCCGCATGCTCGTGCTCGCGGGGGAGACGGAAGATCCCCTCCGCCAGAGCAAGATCGCGTTCGAGCTCGGGGAGTTCCATTGGGGGGTGGGCTCCTGGGAGGCGGCGCGGCAGGCCTATGTCGGAGCGGAAGCGTTCGGGCGGCAGGCGCAGGACGTCCCCTCGGTCGCGTCCGGCCTCGGGGCGCAGGCCCAGTGTCTCTGGAATCTCGATCGCCATGCGGAGGCGATCGTGCTCCACGAGCAGGCGCTTGCCCTCTGGCGCGACTCTGGGGACCAATGGAATCCGCCCTGGAACCTCCTCCAGATCGGGCGCCTGCGCAAGATCGTGGGCGACCGCCCCGGGGCGCGCAAGGCGATCGAAGAGGCGCTCGCCCTCTACGGCGCCCTGGGCGAATGGCGCCGCGAAGCGGAGCTCCGCATCGAGATCGGCATGATCGAACTGGACGAGGCGCAGCCCGCCGGCCCCGCCGGCGACTCCGGCATGTCGCGCGTCCCGATGCAGGAGCTGCGGATCACCTGCGCCGTGACCGAGTACACGGGGCCCGCGCCCGGCCGCGAGGCGGAGTTCGTCGTCGCACGCGGCCGCGCGCACGGCATCCGCATCGGGTCGGTGGGCAGCTTCTACGCCAAGAACGAACAGGGCCGCTGGGAGATGATGGGCCGCGGCGAGGTCGTGGCGGTGGCCGAGGCGGTCGCGCGCGTCCGATTCCTCGCCGCCTCCGGCGTAGCTCCGGAAAGATTGCACAGCCTGGCGCACATCGATCTCTTGGCGCTGGTCCCGGCCGACCTGTACCGCGGGCAGCTTCTCGAACTCTATGTGCAGGGGATCACCTTCCTGGACGAGGCGGGGCAGCCGGTCCCACCTCCCGCCGAGCTGCTCCAGGCGCGCAACGCCTCGGTGGAAGAGGCCGCGATGGCGCGGATCGTGGAGGGTTGCAGGGTATACGCGACGTCCGCCTCCGACGACCCCGTCGCGGCGCTGCGGGGCCCCTGGAAGGGATGGAGCGTACGGCGCGTCCTCGCGCAAACCTCGGTCGAGAACGTGCGCGCCTTCCTGCGCTACGTCGAGGACTGGTCGGGCGATTACATCGGCGACCCGCTTTCCTTCGCCGAGCAGTTCCGCAACTGGGTGGCGGCCGGGGCGCCGGCCTCGCGCGCCGACTGGATCCCGGAACTGGAGGCCGCCGCGGACGAACCTGCGTTCCGGTCCACCCTCGCCGCCATCCCCGCCAACGTGGCGGAACGGCTCTATGGGTTCATCCTCGGCGAAGTGGAGTCCTGGGGATCCGACCGCGACGACGACGCGCGCCGGCGGCTGGCGCTCCTGCAGAGGATTTCCACCGCGCGAGGGGACGACCCTCCGACCCTGCTGGCTGTGCTCGAGGATGTGCGCGCGCGCGTCGCCTCCCGTGAAGCTGGAGGCGAGCGTGCGGCGGCGGACGCCTACCGCCGCGCCTCCGACCACTATCTCGCCGCGGGCAACGTGCCGGCCTGCCTCACGTCGCGCTACAACGCGGCCAACGAGCTCTATTGGGCGCAGCTCTACGACGAGGCGCTCGCCGAGGCGGCGGAGTGCCGGGCCATTGCGGCGCGCGAGGGTCCCAAGGCAACCGACCCGTGGGCCATCGCCCAGATCCCTCTCCGCGAGGCCCTCGCCATCCGGTTGGCCGCGCGCATCGCGAACGCGCGGGGCGAGTACCGGAGCGTCGTGGAAGAGCTGGTCCCCATCATCGACCGCTACGCCGACAACTCCGAGCCCGGCTCGCGGCAGCGGGAGATCGATCTGCTCGATCTGCTCGCCAAGGCGAGGCGCGCCCTGGGCGAAGGGGAGGAGGCGGCGCGAATCTACGAGCGGATGGCGCGCGTCGCGAGCGAGCTGGGAGACAGCCGGCGCCTCGGCACGATCTACTTCGAGATGGGCGAACTCCAGTTCCAGGCGTCGCTCTGGGCCGACGCCCTCGACCGATACCTGCGCGCCGCGGAACTGGGCCTCCGGTCCGGCGACAAGGATGCCGCCGCCTCGGCGTATGGCGCCGCGGGCCAGACGCTCTGGAACCTGGGGCAGTTCCAGGAGGCGATCGATCGCCATGCCCAGGGCATGAAGTTGCGCGAGGAGTCCGGGAGCCGGTCCGACCTCGCATGGCAGATGCTTCAGGTGGCTCGGATCCGCGTGGACATGGGCGACCGCGAGGCGGCACGGGCCATGCTCGACCGCGCTCTGGAAATCCGGCTGGAACTGGGACACCGCGCAGGGGAGGCGGAAGTACGCCTGGAGTTGGGCAAGTTGCACCTCGCGCTCTCCTCGATCGAACCGGCCCTCGCCGAGTTCGCCAAGGCTCGCGACCTCTACGAGGCGCTCGGGATGGTGCCGAACCAGGCGCGCGCCATCGAGAAGCTCGCCGAGACCCTGCTCAAGAAGCCGGACGCCGCAGCCGCAGCCGCCCAGGTCGCGCTCTCCATCGAGCTGTTCGAACGGATCGGGGCGAAGGGCGACCTCTGCAGCTCGCTCATCTGGCACGCACGTATTCTCGTGAATCAAGGTGCCTGGGACGCGGCGCAAGCGAGCTATGCCAGGGCCTGGGAGTACGCCACCGACTACCAGGGGTTCAAGGTGGACATCCTCACCGGCCTCGCCGATCTCAACCACTCCACCGGACTGGCCGACGAGGCGACCGCGAAGGTGGAAGAGGCGATCGCCGCTGCGGAGCTCCTAGGCGACATCGAGCGGAGGATCTCCGCGCTGCAGAGCAGCTCGAGCATCCTGGCCAGCCAAGGCCGATTCGCGGATTCCCTCGCCGCAATCGAGAAGATCCTGGTGCTCGCGCGGGAGAGCGGCAAACGCCCCGCGCTGGTGAGCGCGCTCACCGACAAGGCGTGGCAGCTCACTTCGCTCGGCCGCCTCGCCGAGGCCCGGACCACCGCGGAATCCGCCCTCCCGATCGCGGACGCCAACGGCGACCCCGTGGCGAAGGCGTGGCTGCTGAACACGATCGGCAACGTCGCGCGCGCGTTCGGCAACATCCGCGAGGAGATCCGGTTCTACGACGAAGGGATCGCCCTCATGAAGGCGGCGGGAAACCGGTACGGCGAGGCGATCCTGGTCTTCAACCGATCCAACGCACTGATCGTCCTGCGCGACCTCGACACGGCGCTCGCCGAGAACCGCCGCGCGGCCGAACTTGCTAGCGAGACCGCGACGGCGGAGTTCCAGATCGCGCTGCAGTGGTCCTACGGCGAGATCCTGGGCCACCAGGGCAACCATGCAGAGGCGGAGCGGGTCCTCTCCGACGCCTTGGCGCGGGCGCGCGTCTCCAACGCGAGTCGCGTCGCCGGCCTCGCGGAACAGCTCGCGCGCGTACAGGCCGACCGGGGCGACTTCGACGCCGCGCTCGCCACCCTCGAAGAGGCGCGCGCCCTCGGCGTCGAACAGGAGCTGGGCATCACGCTCGCCCGGGCCGGGCGCGACGCCGAGGCGGAGCCGGCCCTGCGGCGCACCCTGGAAGCCGCCGAGGCGCGGGGCGGCGCCATCCGCTGGGAGGTCCTCTACAGGCTCGGCCTCGTGGAGTACCGGGCCGGGCGGCCCGCGGAAGCCCTCGCGACGCTGGAACGCGCATCGCAGGAGATCGAGCGCGGCGAGGGAGCGCTCGGGGACGATCGGGCGCGCGCCCGCTATCGCGCGGACAAGACCGAGGTCTACAAGCTGCTCATCAAGCTCCTCCTGGCGGAGCGGCGCGTGGACGACGCCCTGCGCCATTGGGAACGGGCCAAGGCCGCCGAACTGACCGACATCGCCCGGCGTTCCGGGACCGGCGACGATCCCCAGGCGGCGATGGCGACGGAGTTCGAGGTGCAGGAGTCGCGGATGGAGGAGATGGTGCGCGCCGAAATGCGCCGCGAGCCGCGGGACGAGGAGAAGCTGGGACGCCTGCGCACCGCGCTCGTCGACGTGCGCAAGCGCCGCGCGAAATTCATCGAGTCCCTCGCGCGCAAGGAGACGCTCTTCGACCGCTACACCGTGCGCCCGATGGAACTCGAGAAGCTCAAGCGCCACCTCGGGGAAGGGATGCTCGCCATCAGCCCCGTCGTCCTCGACGACGTCCTCGTCGTGTTCGCCATCACGCCCACGGTCCTCACCCACTTCGAGGTCAAGATCTCCTCGCAGGAGGTGGCCCGGCTCGTCGCGGAGGTCTTGAGCGAGATGGACGCGGGGAAACTCAAGCGCGGCCTCGACATCCCGGAGGATGCCCCTCCCGCCCCCGACGACTTGGGACCCTCCCTGGAGCGCGTACGTGCGGCGTCCCGCAAGCTCTACGATCTGCTCCTGCGTCGCGCGGTGAACGAACTGGGCCTGCCGAAGACGCTGATCGTGAGCGCCTCCGGGGTCTTGCGCTACCTCCCCTTCGCCGCACTCCTGGACGGCGACACCTGGGTGGTGGAGCGGATGTCGGTTGTGAACGTGACCTCTCTGGTCGATCGCGACCCCCCGCCGCGCGCCTCCGCCGAGGATCGCGACCCCACGGTCCTCGCCTTCGCCGACCCCGACGGAAGCCTCAAGGGGGCGCGAACCGAAATGGATGCGCTCCTCAAGACCTTCCCCGCCGCCGTGATCTTCCGTGGGGCCAACGCGACCCTGGCGGCCCTGCGTGACAAGGTCCTCGATCCTGGGTTCGAGATCCTCCACTTCGCGACCCATGGCCGCCTCAATGCCAAGGATCCCGAACTTTCCAACATCCTCCTCTACGACACGCCGCTCACCTATGACGACATCCCCACCCTGGACCTCGCGCAGACGCGCCTCGTGGTGCTCTCCGCCTGCGAAACGGCGGCGCGGACGGGCGGCTCGGGAGGCGAGATCGCCGGCATCGCGTTCCAGTTCCAGCGCACGCCGGTCCAGGCGGTCCTCGCCACGCTCTGGCCGGTGGACGACGAAGCGACCGCCGATCTGATGGCGGCGTTCTACCGCCTCCTCGACGAGGGGCAGCCCTACACCGAGGCGCTCGCCCTCGCGCAGCGCACGCTGCTCAAGAAGGGCCGCGCCGACTACCTCCACCCCGCCTTCTGGGCGCCCTTCATCCTGATGGGCTCCCCGTGAGCGCGGCGTAGTCGGGCAGGTCGGCGGGGCGCGCACACTTCACTCCGCGCTCGATGGTTCCCGCGGCGAGGAGGAATGCGCCGTGTGCCTGGCGCGGGTCCCCGGCGGATTTGCCCGCCCCATGGCGCATCCGTGCGGCGAGCGCGGGAATCCACGAACCGGGGGCGGGGCCGCGGAACGTTGCCAGGCCCAGCGCCGCATAGACCTTCCGGTCCGGGTCGGAGACGCGGGCGACGTACTGGAGCTCGAAGGGAGAGAACTCACGGATCGCCTCCTCGTCGCGCCCCATGTGCAGCAGGGCCGTGCGCCGGCCAGCCTCCTCGAGGGCGCGCCTGCGCCGGGCGAAGTCCGCCAGGAGCCGCCGCGTGAGAGGCCTTCCCAACACGGGAAGGCAGACCACCACCGTCGGAGAGAGCCGCGAGAGGGCGCGTAGGCTCATCCCGTCCTGCGTGACCGCCGCGTCCAGAGGCTCGGCTTCGCGGAACGGGTAGGGCGGCCGCATCATCGCGCCCGCATTCTCGCAGAGCGCCGCGCTAGGTCGCCGGCTGCGGGCTCCCGATGTACCGGGCGAGAGCCTCTTCCAAGGCCCGCGCCGACACCGGTTTGGTCAGGTGGTCGTCCATGCCCGCCTCGAGGCAGCGCTCCCGGTCCCCGGGCATCGCGTGGGCCGTGAGGGCGAGAATGGGCGTGCGCGCCCCCCCCGCCTCGATCCGCCGGATCTCCCGCGTCGCCTCATAGCCGTCCAGGCCCGGCATCTGGCAATCCATCAGGACAACGTCGATGCCGCCCTTGAGGACGCGATCGATCGCCTCCTGCCCGCCCCCGGCGACCTCGCACCGATACCCCGCCTTCTCCACGAGGCGCGAGGCGACGCGGCGGTTCACCGCGTTGTCGTCCACCACGAGCACCCTTCCCCGCACTGCGGGAGTCGCCTCGGAGGCGGAGGCGCGGGCAGGCGCGCCCTTTGACGCGCTTCGCGCCGTGCGCATCGCGAAGACGCGCGCGATGGCCTCCTTCAAATGCGCGAGTTTCACCGGCTTGCCGACGCCCGCCTCGAAGCAGGCGGCTTCGAGCCGCTCGGGGGAGCCCACCTCCTCCATCGGGAGGAGCGCGAGCCGGGCGGCGGCGGCGATCTCCGGATCACCCGCGATGGATTTCGCCAGCTCGGCCGCCGTCATCTCGCCTACCCGGGTGTCGAGGATGACCAGATGGAACGGCTTGGGGCTTTGGGCCGCTGCACGCAGGGCGGCGAGGCACCCGGCGGATTCGCTCGCTTCCGCCCAGAGCGCCCCCAGCGCCGCCAAGTGGGTCCGCACCATGGCCCGGTTGGGCTCGCAGGGACTCGCTATGAGGGCGCGCATGCCGCGGCAATGCGCCTCGGCATCCGGTCGCGCGCCGAAACGCACGGGCACGGATACCGTGAAGGTGAAGACCGAGCCGGTCCCCACGGTGCTGCGCACGCGGATCGTCCCTTGCATCGCCTCGACGAGCCTGCGGCAGATCGCGAGCCCGAGGCCGGTGCCGCCATAGCGGCGCGTCGTCGAGGCGTCGACCTGCGAGAAGGCGCGGAAGAGCCGGTCCATGCGCTCGGCAGGGATGCCGATGCCGCTGTCGCAGACTTCGAACCGGAGCGTGGCGCGATCGCCTTCGAGGGCCTCGGTTGCGGCGCGCACCAGGACATGGCCGCGGTCCGTGAACTTGATGGCGTTCCTGACGAGGTTGAGGAGGACCTGGCGCACGCGGCCCGGGTCGCCCTCCACGCGGCGCGGCAGGTTCGGATCGGCGAGGATGGCGAGCTCCAGCCCCTTGCGCTGCGCCTCCAGGGCCAAGACGTCGCCCACCTCCTCGAGGCAGGCCCGGACGTCGAATTCCACCTGCTCCAGCTCGAGATGCCCAGCCTCGATCTTGCTGAAGTCGAGCACGTCGTTGAGGATCGCCAGGAGCGCCTCCCCCGAGGCACGCACGACGCCAGCCATCTCGCGCTGCTCCGGCGTGAGATCGCCGTCGAGAAGCAGGCCGGTCATCCCGATGACGCCGTTCATCGGCGTCCGGATCTCGTGGCTCATGCTGGCGAGGAACTCGGATTTCGCCCGGTCGGCCGCCTCGGCCAGCTCCTTGGCCAGGACGAGCTCTTTCTCCGCGCGCTTGCGCTGGGTGATGTCGCGCACGATCGCCGTGTAGAGGATGCGCCCACCGGCGCGCGCATCGCTCATGGAGAGCTCCACCGGGAACACGGTCCCGTCCTTGCGGATGCCTGTCCCCTCGCGGGTTCCTCCGAGCATGCGACCGTCGCCGGCGGCCGCACTCGCCGCGGGAAGTCCGTCGGGGCCCTCCCGCGCGATCTCGGGAAGGAGCTTGCGCACGCTGTTGCCGACGATCTCGTGCTCCTCCCAGCCGAAGAGCGCGGCGGCGGCGGGGTTGACCATCTCCACCGTGCCGCGCTGGTCCATGGTCAGGATGCCGTCCACCGCGGTGTCGACGACGCCCCGGATCCGTGCCTCGTTCACCTTGAGGCGCGCGACGTAGAGCTCGCGCTCCCGCGCCGCCGCCAGGAAACGGCGCGCCCGCGCGTGACCGAGCCACGCCCCCGCGGCCACGAGGAGCGCGACGGAGCCGCCAAGCACGAGGAGGAGCCGGCGCAGGGTCGCAGCCTGGGCGGCGTCTGCCGCGTGGTTCCCTCCGCGGAAGCCCCCCGCCAGCCCCTTGAGGGCATCCAGCGCGGCGGCCAACTCCTGCTGGCGCGCTTCGAACGCCTTGGCCCGCTCGGCCACGAGTTCGGGAGGGCTCTCCTTGAGCTGGTGATACTGCGCGTTCGCCTCGAGGATGCTGGCGCCCAAGGAGGAGACGGCGCCCTCGAGACGGCGCGCGAAGGCGCGGTCTTGCGCGACCGGCTGGTCGAGCATGGCGTGCAGCCGCTTGCCGAGCACGTAGGTCGCGCCGACGGCGAGAAGGTGGAGCACCGCGAGGGCAACAAAGAGCAAGGGCCACCGCGGACGGGTGGGCTTGCGGACGGAGGCTGCCGCCACCCCGGGGGGGTGGCCCTGCGCACGAACCTGCACGATTCCCCTTCAAGGCCGCCCCGAGGGAGCGGCCCCTCCCCATCGTCGGATCGCGCGCCGGAATTGAGCTATTCGCCCGGGAGCGTGGCGGCGATGGCCGGAGGACAGCGCGTCAGCGCCATGAGCGCATAGCCGGTGCCGTAGTACTTGTGGTAGCCGTAAGTCGGGTAGTCCCAGAAGGATCCGTCGGGCTCCCGCGTCTTGAGGACGGCGCGCACGACCCCGGGCCAGAGCCGCTGCTGCTCCTCCTTGCCGAGTTTCTCGAGCACCATCGCCGCGTACATCTGCCCGTAGAGATAGAAATAGCCCGAAACCTGGTAGTGCGACTCGTGCGGCACCGGGCGGCGCAGCCCCGCGATGGCCATCGCATGGTTGTCGGCGAGCCCCTGCACTCCTCGGACGAGACGCTCCGTCCCGAAATCGGGATCGAAGAGCGCGATCGCCAGGTTGCAGGACTGGTTGCGCATCGAGGAGCCTTGGACCCGGTTGATGAGGCCCTTGGGACGATAGCGCCAGTCGAAGCTGTAGGCGTAGTTGTCGTCCGGCGTGCGCAGGCGGTGCATCAGGACCACGCCCTTCGCGAGGACCGCGGGAGTAACCTCGATGCCCGCTTCGCGCGCTTCATGGAGCGCCACCAGGATGGTGGCCGTGGTGAAGGAGGTGCTCCACGCGGGTCGCGCCCCCTTCACATCGAAGTCGTAGTACCCCCACCCGCCGTCGGGACTCTGGTAGGCCTCGATCTCCTTGACCAGGGCGACTGCGGCCGCGCGCACCGCCTCCGGAGGGGCGCCGTCGGCGTGCTTTACCAGCGCGGCGGCGAGCGCGCGCAGGCCGTACGCGAAGGCCCAGATGTTGTAGAGCTGCGCCCCCGACGCGCGGCCCACCCGGGTGTTGGGCACGAGCCAGGCAAGGGTGCGCGCCTGCGCGGCGCGGCTCGCCTCGGGCTGGTGGGTCGCCGAGACGAGTCCCATGTAGCAGAGCCCGGTCGTGGCGGCGCGGAAGGCCATGTGGCCCCCGGGCACGTCACACCAGAGTTCGTAGTTGCGGCCGCTCACGTGCTCGCCGAAGGATCCGTCGCGGTTCTGGTGCTCCACCAGGAACCGGACGCCCTCCTCGATCGCCCGCGCCACCGTCACCCGCCCGGCCGGGGGCATTTCGAGGCCTAGGTGCGGAGGGTCATCCCCCGCGGCGATTCCCGCCGCGAGAAGCACCCAGGCAACCGTCCTGCTCACCTCGCGCTCCCGCCCGGGACGAGCACGAACTCGCCCTCGCGAACCCCCGTGAGCACCGCGATCTGTTTCCCGTCGCTTGCACCGAGGGTCACGACCCGATCCTCGAAGGGCCCGTCGGCGCCGCCGCCGCACTTGAGGACCTTGTCGCCCCCCCGATCGCTCACCGCTTCCGCGGGCACGAGGAGCGCCGCGGACGCCTCGGCCACGACGAGGGTGACGGTGCACCGCATCCCGTGCTTCAACTGCGCCCGGCCCGCATCGAGCGCGACCGAGACGCCGTGCAGGTTCCCGCCATCGCTCCCGCGGGAGAGCGCGAGCCCGGTGATCTCCGCCATCCCCGGCAGCCGCGCATCGCCGCACGCCACGACGGCGCGGCAGGACGCGCCGGCACGCGCGACATCGGCCTCGGCGAGATCGGCCGACGCCCGGAAGGAGCCCGGGACGGCGACGGTGAGAAACGTCTTCATCAGGGTGAGCCGGCTCCCGCGCGAGAGACGCGCGCTCCACGGCGCATCCTCCGCCGCGCCATGGAGCAGGACGCCTTCCCGCGGCGCGCGCACGTCGAACCGGCCAGCGTCCCCCGCGAGCTTCGTCAGGGCGGCAATCTGCTGATCGAGGTCGGCGGCCGCCTTGGAAAGGTCGAGCTTGCGGCGCGCCTGGGCGATCTCATGGCTCCGCCGCTGGCGGTCGAGTGCCTCGGCCTTGGCGCGCGCGTCCTGTTCCAGGTCCTCGCGCCGGTAGGCCTCCTCGTATTCCCGGGCGTAGTCCCGCGCTTTCTTCTGCATCTCGAAACTGGCGCGCGTCCGATCGAGTCCGCGACGCGACCGCTTGAGCACGATGTCCTCGGTGGCATCCACGAGCTGGTCGGCCTGGTACATCTTCTCGAGCTCCTTGAGCTCGTCGGCCTGGTCGTCGAGACGATCGACCCAGCTCTGGTCGTTGAGCTGCTCCCGCTCGCGATTCTGGGGCACCTCGATCGCCAGGAACGCCTGGTAACGGCGCTCGGCGCGTTCCGCGTCCCGCGCGGCACGCTCGACACCCGACCGGGACGCCTGCTCCTGGATCGCGGCGTCCGCCTCCTGGAGGGCCATCCGTTCCTTCGCCTGCCGCAGATCGAACTCCGCCCGCTGGAGCTGTTCGCGGATGGCGCGGTCGTCCAGGCGCAGGATCACTTCGCCCTCCTTGACGCGGCTGCCGTGGGCCACCACCTCGAGCACCATGAGATCGCCGCGATAGGCCTCGAGGGAGAGCGAAAGCTCCGCCGGGTCCCTCGGGAGGACGGTCCCCTTCCGGTCGACCGAGGCGGAGAGATCGCCTCGGCGCACCGCGACGGCCAAGCCCTCTCCACGCTCCTTGCCGGCCGGAGGCGCCTTGAGCGTTTCGTCCGCCATGCCGAGAGTTGCGAGAACAAGAAGGGCGGTCGTGTATCGTTTCATGGAATCCTCCGGGCCGGATTCTAGCGTAGGCGCCGGGCAGAGGACCGAAACTACCCCATCCCCAGCGGGGTTGAGAGGACACTTGGAACCAAAGGGCAAGCGGCGGTTCGGCGGCGCACTGGTCCTCCTGGCGGTCTGCGGGAGCGGCGCGGCGGGCTATCTGCTCGGGCGCTCCGGGGTGGACGGGGAGGACGCGCCGCGCCCCCGCGCGCCCACCCGCGGGAGCGAGGAATCGCACGGCTACCGGCCCTACCGCGCGGAGTGGGAGTCGTTCCGCGAGGAAGTCGACGCGACCCCGCCCCCCTCCCCCGTATCCGCAGAAGGCGGCGAGGCCCCGGCCGCCGTCCCCCCGAACGAGCTGGCTGCGGCCCTGGCGCGGGATCCCGCTTCGCCCTACGCCCAGAAGATGCTGGACGCCTTCGTCGCGGAAGCTGCTCGCCGCGGGCCCGCGATGCTGCCGCAGATCCAGGCGCTCCTCGCGGAGGGGGTGGACGTGAAGCTCGCGGCGTTCGCCGAGGACGGCCGCGGCTACCCCACCTTGCGCCTCGCGCTTCTCGACGCCTCCGCCGCCACCGGCGATCCGGCCGCGCTCCAACTCTTGGGAGAGGTTGCCCGGACCTCCGCGAGCCCCATGGAGGTCGTCTTCAGCGCGCATCTCCTCGACCGGCTGGAGAGCCTCGACGCCGAATCGGGGCGCCGCGCCCTGGACGCGCTTACCGCACCGCTCAGCGAGCAGGAGCGGCGCGCCCTGGGACCGGTCCTGCGGCAAGTGGTGCCGGCGGCCGCGCGCGCCAACCCCGATTACGCCGAGGCGTTCCTGCACGCGCAACTCCGGCCCGGCGAGGGACCCCGTGCCGATCCGCGCCTCGTGGTTCCCGCGCTGGAAGGCGTTCCGCCCGACCAGGCGCGGCGCATCGCGCTGGCCTCGCTCACGTCGCCGGAGGTGGCCGATCGGGCCAAGGCGGCGCTCGCCTCCCACGCCGCGGGCTCCATGGACCTCGCCGCGCTCGCGGAGGTGCGCCACGCCATCGAGACCCGCGCCGTTCCGCCCAAGGTCGCCGGGCAGGCGGCGCGCGCAGCGCTCTTCAGTTCGGCGTTCGGCCGCCTCGAGCGCGACCTGCGCAAGGCGCTCAAGGCGGGCGACCTCGCCGGCGCGGAACGGCTGGGCAGGGACTACGCCTTCCGCGTCAGCGAGGCCGAGCGCACCGTCGCCGCCGCGCGCGCCATCGGCGCGGAATTGCCCGCCGATCTGGACAAGCAGGCCTCCATCCTCGCGGAGCGGGCGGCCCGCACGAAGCAGCAGGTGGCGCGCGAGCGGGCCAAGCTGGAGAAGGCTAGAGCCCGGTGACGTGGATGACGAGCCGCCGCGTGTGGGGACGCGCGCGGTGCTCGGCCAGATAGAGCCCCTGCCAGCGCCCCAGCGCGGGCTCCCCCGCCACGACGGGAACGGTCTCGGAGGTGCGCGTCACCAGCGACCGCAGGTGCGACGGCATGTCGTCGGGCCCTTCCGCCGTGTGCGTGTAGGCGGGCTCGTTCTCCGGCGCCAGCCGTTCGAGCCAGCGCTCCATGTCGTGGCGCGCGCTCGGGTCGGCGTTCTCCTGCACGAGCAGGCTGCACGATGTGTGCGTGCAGTAGACCACCGCGAGCCCCGTCCTCACGCCGGAGGCACGCACCGCCGCGCGCAGCCGGTCGGTGATCTCGGTGAACCCCCGCCCGCGGGTAGCGACGTCCACCAGCTCCTGGTGCTGCTTCACGGCGCGCCGAGCCCGATGCAGCGGTCGAACACCAGGGTGGTGTCGAGCCGCGCGTCGAGAGATTCCAACAGCGTGACGAACTCCGGCTCCGGCCTGCCGCGGTAGACCTCCTTGCCCGCGAGTCGCACCACGACCTCTTGCGCGACGTCGATCATGGAGGGGTTGAGGAGGATCGTGAGCCCCTCCGCCTCCGCTTCCACCCCGGAGAGGTCGAACTCGTTTCCTTTGCGCGTCGCCTCGAGAAACATCCGGTCACGCGGCGCCTCATGGCGCAGCCAGTAGAACCAGCGCTTCACGAATCGATCGGTCTTGTCCCCGGCCTCCGGAAGCGGGTAGGGGTTCAGCGCGTTCTCCCAGACCACTTTTTCGGGGAAGGAGTCGCGCTCCTGCTTCTCGATCCATTCCATCCCGGTCTGCGGTTCGCCGGGCGGGAACGCGTGGGCCAGTCCGGGATAGGTCTTGAACTCGATCCTGGCGTAGCCGCCGGGGTCGCGCTCCCGCATCGCCAGGATCTCGTCCCAGGCGTAGAGATAGGTGCCCGGCATGCAATTGCGGTCCTGGAGCCCGATGTAGTAATACATCGCGAGGTTGCGCACGTTGGGCAAGATGCCGTACTGGAGCGCGGTCACCTCCTCCTTCGTCGCCACCTGGCTCACCGGCGAGGCCATGAGCACCCCCGCGCAGGGCGACGAGCCGGCGAGCAGATCGGGGTGCCGGCCCGCCATGAACCACGAGCCGGTTCCCCCCATCGAAAAGCCCATGCTGTAGACGCGGTCGGGATCGATCTCGTACTGCGTCTTGGCGATCTCGATCATGGTCAGGATGAATTTTTCGCCGTGCACCGTGTTCCAGGTGTCGTGCACCAACCGGATGCCCTGCGGGTACATCCCCATGCAGTTCTTCGCGCTCCACTTCCCCGCCGGCTCGTCCGCGCTCCCCGCCCCCTCCCCTCCGCCGTGCAGCCCGATCACGAGCCCCTTCCCGCGCCCCTTCCCCTTCACGTAGAACCACGCCTCCCCGTACGGCGTCTCGATGGTCTGCTTCCCGGTCCCCTTCCCGCGCGGCCCGTGTTTCTTCGCCGACTTCCAGAGCAGGTCGCGCACCTGCTCCAGGGAGCCTTCCGGCAGCTTCCCGAGGGCGCGCGCCTGCTCGAGGAGCGCGCTCCGCGCCGCCGGATCCCATGCGTCGAAGAGCGTCTTGGGCCTCGCCTTGAACCACTTGACGCCGAGCGCTTCGATCGCCTTGGCGGTGGAGGATGCGAGCCCATCGGCCGCCGCGGGGAGAGCGAGCAGAAGGAGGAGGACGGCAAGGCGAACCACGCCACCAAGGTACACTGGCGGCACGATGCGCTACGCGGCGATTCTGATCCTTCTCGCGGCGCCGATCCTCGGGGAGGGGGGCGGGGGAGACGGCCCCGTCACCGAGTGGGCCAAGCTGAAGATGGAGCATGCCGCGGCTGCGAAGGCGTTCTGGGAGGCCTTCGAGGCGGCTCCAAGCGACGAGGCGCGCGATGCGCTCGAGCACCCCGCCGCGGAGTTCCTGCCGCGGTTCAAGGAGTTCGCACGCCGGCACAAGGGTCACGAGGTCACGATCGAGGCCTATGTGGAGATCCTCATGGGCCAGCACGAGGACAGTGCGGCGATGACCGAGGCGCGGGCGGCGTTGCTGGCGGACCACGTGGAGTCCGCAGCGCTGGTGCCGGCGCTCTGGGTGCTCACGGAGGACGAGCAGGCGTTGCGGACCATTCTCGAGAAGAGCCCGCACCGCTCCGTCCGCGGTCCCGCGCAACTCCTCCTGGGCGTCCTGCTCAAGGAGAGCGAGCGGCCCGGGGGGCTCGCCGCGCTGCGCAAGGCGCACTCCGAGTACGCCGACGTGCCCCTCTGGGCCGGCCGCACCGTCGGCGACAAGGCCGCCGCCGAGATCTTCGAGCTGGAGAAGCTGCAAGTCGGCCTCACGGCGCCCGAGATCGAAGGCAAGGATCAGGACGGCGTCTTGCTGCGCCTCTCGGAGTACCGCGGAAAGGTGGTGCTCCTCGACTTTTGGGGAGACTGGTGAGGCCCCTGCCGGGGCATGTACCCGCACGAGCGGTCGCTCGTGGCTCGCATGAAGGACCGGCCCTTCGCGATCCTCGGCGTCAACAGCGACGGAAGCGCCGAGACCCTGCGCGCGATCCTCGCCAAGAACAAGCTCCCTTGGCGCAACTGGGTGGATGGCGACACCGACGGCCCGATCGGCCGCGCCTGGAACGTCTCCGCCTGGCCCACGACCTATCTGATCGACCACCGGGGCGTGATCCGCGGCCGGGACGCCCATGGCGCGGAGCTCGATCGCCTGATCGACGCGCTGGTCTTGGAGGCGGAACGCGCCAAGCCCGCGCGGTGAGGTGGCCGCCGGGCTGACGGGCAGGGTTGCCCTGTCGCGGATGCCCTCTCGGGGGTGCGATGGGTTGCTCCGGCGAGACGCCCGTTTCCCCAGGACTTCGCGTGCCCCCGCCTTCTTTCGCTCGGGCGACGCGTGCCGGCCAAACCGGTGCCGATCGTGAGAAGCAGGAACAGCGGCAGTCCTCTCACGAGGGGACCCGGCATGGTGATCCATCCTGCCCTGCCGCAGTGGGGCCTTTTCGTCTGCGTAGGCGGCACCGCGCTCTTCGCGCGGCACCGGTATCATGCGGGGGCTGGAACGCGCGATGGTGAACGATATCTCGCGAGAAGGATCGTCGGCTTCAACCAGGCAGGTGCGCCGAGGGATCTCCTGGATGTTCGTTCTCTTCTTCGCGATCTACGGCGTGCTCAGCGCCAATCTGTTCTTCGCAGTCGTTCTCTGCTTCGCGCTCGCGGGGCTTGCGCCACCACGTTCGTCACTGTGGGGGGCCTTCCTGCCAACCCCGGAACGTGCCGCAATCATCCTGGCCGGGGTCGGCGTCGCATGCTTGGCGGCACTCGTTTCCATCCGGAGGCAGAGGCATCGAGGGTGACTCCGTGGACGGGCCACGCGCCTCCCCGGGAGTTCGGAGCGGCTCTTAGGATGGGGGGAGCGTGCCCACCGTCGTCCTGGATTTCGACAGCACCCTTGTGGCGTGCGAGAGCTTGGAGGTGATTCTCGCCCCTCGCCTCGCCGGGCAGCCGGATCTCGCGGCGCGCGTGGCGGAGATCACGAACGCCGGGATGGCTGGGAAGATGCCGTTCCGCGAATCCCTGCATCAGAGACTCGCGCTCGCGTCGCCCCGCCTGAGGGAGGTACGCGCGTTCGCCGACAGCGCCCACGAGCGGCTCACGCCCGGCATGGAGGGCCTGGTCGCCTCTCTGGTCCGCCGCGGGGTCGCGGTCTGGATCGTGAGCGGCGCGTTCCGCGAGGCGATGCTGCCCCTGGCGCGGCGTCTTGCGATCCCGGAGGAGCGCGTCCTGGGCACGCGCATGCGCTGGTCCGAGCAGGGCGAGTTGCTGGGGCCCGACCCGACCGACCCCTTTGCCATCTCGAAGGTGGATGGGGTCCGCGCCCTCGATCCCAATTGGCCGAAACCGCGCATCGGCGCCGGGGACGGCATGTCCGACTACGCGCTGGCCGAAGCGGGGCTCGTCGATTGCTTCCTCGCCTTCACCGCGGTGGCGCGCCGGCCGGAGGTCGTTGCCACGGGCGCCCCGGAAGCGCGGGACTGCCGCGCGCTGCAGCGGCTCATCGAGGAGAGACTATGAAGATCGCGCTCGTCGAGGGCATCCACCCCAGCGCCGTGGCCTACCTGCGCGACCACGGGTTTTCTGACCTGGTCTCCTTGCCCGCGGATGCCCCCGAGGCGGAGGTCCGCGCGGCCTTGCGCGGGGCGCAGCTTGCGGGGATCCGCTCCCGCACGCGCCTCGACGCGGAACTCTTCCAGGAGGCCGACGGGCTCCTGGCGGTGGGCTGCTTCTGCATCGGCACCGACCAGGTGGACCTTCCCGCCGCCGCGGCGCGCGGCATCCCCGTCTTCAACGCCCCCCACTCCAACACCCGTTCGGTGGCCGAACTGGTCATCGGCTTCGTGATCATGCTTCTGCGCGACGCCTACCGGAAGAGCGTCCAGGCGCACGCCGGGCGCTGGGCCAAGACGGCGGCGGGGAGCCGCGAGGTGCGCGGCAAGACCCTCGGCATCGTCGGCTACGGCCACATCGGCTCCCAGCTCTCCGTGCTCGCGGAGTCGATGGGGATGCGGGTGATCTACCACGACATCCAGGTCAAGCTGCCGCTGGGCAACGCGGAGCCGGTCCGCTCCCTCGACGCCCTGCTGGAGCGAGCCGACATCGTCACGCTCCATGTCCCGCAGACGCCGGCGACCCGCGGGTTGCTCGGCGCCCCGGAATTGGCGCGCATGCGGCGCGGCGCGGCGCTCATCAACACCTCCCGGGGCACGGTGGTCGACCTGGAGGCCTTGGCCGCCGCGCTCCGCGAGGGCCGCCTCTCCGGCGCGGCCATCGATGTCTTCCCCGAAGAACCCTCCAGCAACGGCGCCCCCTTCGAATCGCCCCTGCGCGGGGCCGAGAGCGCCATCTTGACGCCCCACATCGCGGGATCGACGCAGGAGGCGCAGGAGAAGATCGGCGTCGAGGTGGCGCGCAAGCTCTCCCACTACGCCACGCGGGGCGCCACGGTGGGTTCCGTCAACTTCCCCGAACTGCACCTGGCCGAGCATGCCGGCGCGCTCCGCATCCTCCACATCCATCGCAACGTCCCCGGTGTCCTGCGCCAGATCAACCGCATCGTGGCGGAGGCAGGCCACAACATCGTGGGGCAGCACCTCCAGACGCTTCATGACGTCGGCTACGTGGTGCTCGACGTGGAGGACGGCGGCACCGCCCCCATCCTCCCGGCGCTCCAGGCCATCCCGGGGACCATCCGCGCCCGCCTCCTCGCCTAGCCCGCAGGATTCCTGAAGCCACGGATTCTGGCCGGCCCGGATCGGACGCGGCGCGACCCTCCCCTCGCGCAGGATCCCACCCGATTCGCACGACTGCCTCCGTCGCGTCCGCGCCTTCATGAAAAATGCGGGCCGGGGGCGGGCGGCGCGTGCGTGGATTGCGTTATGATCGCGTAGTGATATCATGCCGGCGGTCCCAGGAGAACCGCCATGATCCAGGAATTCGAAAAACGAGCCGCCACCGGCGCGGGAGGCCTCCTTCGCCTCCTCGTCTGGCTCCTCCTCTTCGGCGCCGCCATCGTCTCCACCGTGATCGGCGCGCAGGAGAGCACGGGGAACCTCGTGGCCGTCGGCGTGATCGGCATGATCCTCTGTTTCTTCATGCTCTTCCTCACCTGCTTCGGCTTCATCGTCGTCGCGCCCAACGAGGCGAAGGTGCTGCTCCTCTTCGGAAGATACGTCGGGAGCGTGAAGGCCAGCGGCTGGTGGTGGGTCAACCCCTTCTATTCGAAGAAGCGGCTCACGCTCCGCGTGCGCAACTTCGAGACGGAACACCTGAAGGTGAACGACCTGGACGGCAACCCGATCGAGATCGCCGCGGTGGTCGTCTGGAAGGTGGTGGACACCGCCGAGGCCTCCTTCGAAGTGGACGACTACGAGAACTACGTCCACGTCCAGAGCGAGGCCGCGGTGCGCAATCTCGCCACGCGCTACACCTACGACACCCACGACGAGGAGCAGGTCTCCTTGCGGGGCCACACCCAGACCATCGCCGAGCAGCTCCAGAAGGAGATCCAGGCTCGCCTGCTGAAAGCCGGCGTCGCAGTGATCGAGGCGCGCATCAGCCACCTCGCCTATGCCCAGGAGATCGCTTCGGCCATGCTCCAGCGCCAGCAGGCGGGCGCGATCATCGCCGCGCGGCAGAAAATCGTGGAGGGCGCGGTGGGCATGGTCGAGATGGCGCTCGAAATGCTGTCCAAGCGGCAGATCGTGCAGCTCGACGACGAGCGTCGCGCGGCGATGGTGAGCAATCTGCTCGTGGTGCTCTGCGGCGAGCGATCCACCCAGCCGGTCGTGAACACGGGTTCGCTCTACCAGTAGGCCGCCGTGGCCGAGCGGAAGCCGTTCCTGCTGCGGGTCGATCCGGAGCTGCTCGAGGCGCTGCAGCGCTGGGCGAAGGACGACCTGCGCAGCCTCAACGGGCAGATCGAGTTCCTGCTCCGCCGGGCGCTCCAATCCGAGGGAAGGGCGAAGCGGGAGGAGGGGGGCGGGGGACGGCGGCCCCGCCCCCCCCCCGCGCGTCACTCCTGAGCGATCGCGACGCCCCGCGGCCAGAGCACCAGCACCACGGTCCCGCCCTCGCACCAGGGCCGGTGGCTGCTCCCCGGAGGCAGCCAGACGAACGAACCCGCCTCGTAGCGCCCGGTCTCGTCGGCGATCACGCCCCGGAGGACGAAGTAGGCCTCCCCGCCGGTGTGGGTGTGGGGCAGGAAGGCATCGCGCGGCGCGTCGCCATCGACGCGGTAGAGCACGATGCCGCCCTCCCCCTCCCGCGCCAGCTTGGCGAGCCGCACCCCCTCGCCGTACGCGCGCCACGCGAGCCGGTCGAGGGCGGCGTCATCGAGGGCGAGGGAACAGAGGCCGGTGAGATCGGCGGAGAGCGCCTTCACCGCGCGGGCTCCATCCCCAGCTGTTCGAAGAGGAAGAGGAAGGTCCGCACCTGTTCGGTGAGACGATCGGAGCGGCTCTTGCCCTGGCCGTGCCCCGCTTTCTCCTCACGCTGGAAGAGGATCGGGGCGCTGCCCGCGGTGGCCTGCTGCAGGCGCGCCACGAACTTGGCGGTGTGGATCCAGGTGACGCGGGTGTCGGACGCGGCGGTGGTGCCGAAGAACGCGGGGTAGGCGACGCCATTCATCACCTGGTGATAGGGCGAATAACCGAGGAGATAGCCGGTTTGCGCCGGGTTGTCCGCCGAGCCGTATTCGTCCACCCAGAACTCCCCTACGGGCCAGCGGTGGTAGCGAACCATGTCGTAGAGGCCCACCTGTCCGACGCAGGCGCGGAACAGCTCCGGGGCCTGCGTCATCATCGCGCCCATGAGGAGGCCGCCGTTCGAGCCGCCCTGGATCGCCAGCCGCTGCGGGCGGGTCCAGCCCGTGCGGATGAGGTGGCGCATGGCGTACTCGAAGTCGCGGAAGACCTGGTGCTTGTTGGCGAGGCTGCCCGCCTTGTGCCACTCCTCGCCGAACTCCGACCCGCCGCGGAGGTTGGGCATGGCCCAGACCCCGCCCTGCTCCAGCCAGGCGATCGCCGCGCTGCTGAAGAAGGGGGTCATCGGGACGGAGAAACCGCCGTAGCCGGTGAGCAGCACCGGATTGCCGCCGTCGCGCGGCGTGCCTTTCCGGCTCAGGACGAACATCGGCACCTTCGTCCCATCGTAGCTCGGGTAGTCCACCTGCTCCGCCTGGAAACGGCTGGTGTCGAGGGTGTGGCGCGCGAAGAGAAGCTCGGGCGCAGCGCCTTCCCCCTCGCCCAGCGCGTAAAGCCCTCCCGGCGCGAGGAAGGAGGAGAAGAGGAAGAGGAACTTTTGCCCCGTCGTCTCGGCATCGAGTCCGTCGAGAGACCCGATCCCGGGAAGCGCGATCTCGCCGGCAGGGGCGCCGTCGCGGGCGTAGAGTTCCAGCCGCGAAGTCGCCTTCACGAGCCGCTGCACCGCGATGCGGTTTCGGGAGATTGCGGTGGTCTCGATGGGCCATTCCGTCTCGGGAATGAGCGTCTTCCACGCCGAGGGGTCGCTCTCCTTCGGGTCGATGGAGACGACTTTCCCGCGCGGGGCGGCATGGTCGGTCTGGACGACGAGGCGGCCCTGCAGCAAGCTCGGCGCCAAGAATTGCGCTCCCAGCGCCTTGGAGAGGATGCAGACGGCCCCTTCCTTCGCGCGGTCCATCAAGAAGACCTCGCTCTGGTCCCAGCCGTAATAGACCGTGAGGACCAGCGTCGAGCCGTCGTCACTGAGCGCCACGTCGGGCCAGGCGGTCTTGTCGAACCCCTCGCCGAAGACGACCGGGTCGTCGGCTCCGCTCGTGCCGAGCTTGTGGAACCGCACGCGACGCGAATACCGGTCCCCAGGGGGGGAGCGGGTGTAGTAAAAGCCCGTTTCGTCAGGTAGCCACGCCAGCGCGGCGTGCCGCGTGTCGGGGATCGGCGCATCCACCGGCCGGCCATCCTTGATCTCGAGGAGGTGCAGGACCGAATCCTCGGATCCGTCCTTGCTCAAGCCGTAGGCGAGAAATCGTCCCGTGGGCGACGGGTAGTACCAGTCCAGGGCCGTCTTGCCCGACGGATCGAGGTCCGAGACGGCGAGGAGCGTCCGCTCCTTGTTTCCCCCGTCCTTCACATAGAGCGTCCCCTGCTCCTCTTCGCCGGAGCGGCGCACGAAAAAGACCAGCTCCTTGATCGTGCGGACACGTCCGATGGAGACCAGCCGCGAGAGCGCATCCAGGCGCCGGCGGAGCGCCGCGCCATCCTTGCCCGCAAAGTACTGGTCCGTGGCCGCGTTCTGCGCCTGCATCCAGGCGGCGGCTCCCTCCTCCGTTTCGAAGGAGCGGAAAGGGTCGGAGATCTCGAACCCATGAAGCGTCTCCGTGGTGTCGCCCGCGTGGCCGATGGCGGCCAGCAGCAGGAGGAGCGCAGCGCGTCTCATCGGCCGGAGTCCTCGCCGTCGCGGCTCCGCTCCTCTTCGCGCCGCCGCCACTCCTCGAAGCGCGCCCGCCGGCGGCGCGCCTCCTGCTCGGCGAAGACCACCCCGGCCGCGCCGCCGGGGAGGAGGAGCCCCACCGGGCTGAAGGTGTCGATGGTCAACGCGTCGCCATCGCGCTGCACGCCGATCGCGATCCCGGTGAAGAAGCCGGACATGAGGCCCGCGTCCGGCGACTGGGAGCGATCGACGAGGTTTTCCGGCGCGAACATGAGCCCCACCTGCGCGAGGGGCACGAGCTGCTTCAGATCGAGGAACGCCAGGGCGACGAGGCGCTCCGTGCCTCCCCCCGTGAGACCGCGCATCACCTTGGGGAAGACCGCGCTGTCGCCCGCGAGACGCTTGAAGCCGTCCGCCTTGGGCGCTTCGAGGAACGCCTTGAGCGTCCGCGTGTTGGAGGCGGCGAGGAACCGCCCCTCGCGCAGCGCGCAGACCGGGTTGAGCATCGGCACCCCCGGGAACGCGAGGGCGAAGTCGGCGGCCCTCTCGGGGACTTCGCGGTTGACGCGGACGCCTTGCCCCTCCACCTCGCGCAGCGCCGAATCGACCAACTGCTGGAACTTCGCGGCGTCGCGCACCTTGAGCGTGACGACCCAGTCGGGGAGGCTCATGAGCCCCTGCGGCGGGTGGACGAACAATGCAAGTTCGTCCCCGAACGCCGGGAGGATCGTCTCGCGCAGGTTGAGCTCCACCTCGCGGGAGAGGGCGTCCAGGCCGGCGTCCAGCTGCTGGTCCACCCCGGGCAGGAGCGTGGCGAGGAGTTCCCGGAACCGCTCCACGAGGATCCCGGCGTCGAACTTCACCCCCACGAAGGCGGAGGCGTTGTGCGGAGCGAGGGAGAGCGTCTCGAACCCCCCGGGCAGCGCCTCGAGCAGGCGGAGCGCGCCCGCGGGCTTTCCATCGAAGAGGAGGCCGACGCTCTCGCGCACCCCTCCTTCGACGATGGAGACCCCGAGGGCGACGCCGCGCAGGGAGGCGACGCCTGACTTCTCGAGCAACTCCGCGGCAAGCGGCGGCACCGCTCCCCGAAACATCTTGAGCATCGCCGCCACATCCGCGTGCAGGAAGAGGAGCCGCTCGCCGCAGGTGACGCGATCCCGTGCGGTCGCGAACCCGGGGGCGCCCATGAGGCTAGCGCGCCGGTCTCTCGAAAGTGCGGACTCCAGAGTCTTTCGTTCGGTGGCGAAGATCCAGCGCTCCCCCTCGGCGATCCCGAAGAGGTCGAGTTGCGCCCCCACCCCCTCCATGGACATGGAGCCGAAGTGGTACCGCGCCCCTTTGCGGCCCGCCACGTCGAACGACTCCTTGCGCGCACTCTCCAGGAACCCCTCGGCCAACGCTTTCCCCGCCGGCCCGGGCTCGACCAGCACGAGGGCATCGAGCGCGAAGGTGACCGTGACGCGAGCCTCGCCGCGCTGGAGCCCGGTCTGCCGCGCGGTCACCGCGCCCAGCACCCGCAGGAGGAGATCCGCACCGAGAGGGTGGGCAGGCGAGACTTTCGTCGTCGTCTCCGCGCCGCCGCCGTCCCGCGTCGTGACGCTGAATCCGCGCACGGCTATGGCCGCCCGGCCCTTCAGCCAGTCCGCCACCTTCAGCCGGGCCAGGAACTCCTCCACCGGCTTCTCGCCGGTCATGCCGATCTGCTTGAGCGACGGCGCAAGGAACGCGCGCATCGTCGGGTCCTGCACCAGCCGCACCAGATCGAGCTGGGGCACGCCCCGCATCAACGCCCCCGAGTCCACCTCCAGGAAGAGAAAGGTGTCGGACGGGCAGAGTTCGGCGACCGACGGCTCCTGCGCGCGCGCGAGCCCGGCCAGAATGACGACGAAGAGTCCCGCGATCCACGTTCTCATGGCATGCCCTCCTGAACTCCCTAGGATAACCGCTCCCCCGCACCCCTCTCCCGCGCCTCCACCACGCGGTATCCCTCGAATTCGGGATGGTCGAGGAGCACCCCCTTGGGCGTCCGCGCGCGGCCGTGCGCCTTCGCGAACGCCTCGCTCTCGGTCCAGGCGGCAAACGCGCGGCGCGACGACCACTCGGAGTGGGAGACGAAGAGCGTCACCGTGCCGCGGCGCTCCCCCCGCAGGAGGCGGAAACGGAGGAAGCCGGGCACGGCGTCCAGGAAGCTCTTGCGGCGCGTCCAGACGCGCTCGAACTCCTTTTCGCGGCCCCCTGCGATGCGGAAGCGGTTCATGGCGATGTACATGCGCGCCATTTTCACCCGGCGCGGGGCGGCCCTACAATCGGGGACATGAAGCACGAGAGGGCGGCCACGCTCGGGGCGTTGAAGCGGTCGGGCTGGCGTTCGCGCGGCGTGCGCGACGAGCTGCGCGAGAACCTCGTCGCAGCGCTGCGCGCCGGGCGGGGCGTCGCGGAGCGTTGGCCGGGGATCCTCGGCTACGAGAAGACCGTGCTCCCGCGCATCGAGAACGCCATCCTGTCGCGCCACGATTTCATCCTGCTCGGCCTGCGCGGGCAGGCCAAGACGCGGCTTCTGCGGATGCTCGTCGGGTTCCTCGATCCCTGGTTGCCGGCGCTGGAGGGCTGCGATCTCAACGACGACCCGTTCGCGCCGGTGTCCCGTCGCGGGCAGGCGCTGGTGCGGGAGCGCGGGGAGGACGCGCCGGTGCGCTGGATCCCCCGGGAGGATCGCTACCGCGAGAAGCTCGCGACGCCGGACGTGACCATCGCGGACCTCTTGGGCGACGTCGATCCGATCAAGGCGGCGGCGCGGCGGCTCTCCCTCGCCGACGAGGATGTGCTCCATTTCGGCATCGTGCCGCGCAGCAACCGCGGCATTTTCGCCATCAACGAATTGCCCGATCTGTCCCCGCGCATCCAGGTGGGGCTGCTCAATATCCTCGAGGAGCGCGACGTGCAGTTGCGCGGCTTCCCCGTGCGCTTCCCCCTCGACATGCTCCTGGTCTTCAGCGCCAATCCCGAGGACTACACCAACCGCGGCTCGATCATCACGCCTTTGCGGGACCGGATCGCGAGCCAGATCCTCACGCACTACCCGGAATCGCTGGAGATCGCCCGGGCGATCACCGACCAGGAAGCGTGGACCGACCGCGGGACCATCGAGGTGACGGTGCCGCGCCTGCTGCGCGAGGCGGTGGAGGAGGTCGCGTTCCAGGCGCGGAAGAGCGAGCTGGTCGACCAGGCGTCGGGGGTTTCCGTGCGGCTGGCGAAGTCGCTCCTCGAGGTGGTGGTGAGCAACGCGGAGCGGCGCGGCCTCCGGCTTCGGCGCAAGCGGGTGAGCGCGCGTCTCGCCGATCTCTTCGAGGCGGAGAGCGCGGTGACCGGCAAGGTGGAACTCGTCTTCGAGGGGGAGCGCGAGGGGCCGGCCGCGGTCGCCGACCGCATCCTGGGCGAGGGAGTGGCGGCGGTCTTCCAGCGCCTCTTCCCGCCGCCCTACGCCGCCTCGCGCGGGGCCAAGACCAAGGAGCCGGTGGACGTCTACAAGCCCATCGTGGACTGGTTCGCGGCGGGCAACACCGTCGTGCTCCACGACGAAGCGGCGGAGGACGACGCCGTGCTCTCGGTGCCCGGGCTCGCCGACCTCGCGCGTCTGCACGCCAAGCCTTCCGAGGAGGAGCTTGCGGTCGCGTGCGAGATCGTCCTCGAGGGGCTCCATCGCGCCTCGCTGCTGGCGAAGGACCGCTCCGCCGACGGCGTGGCCTACGGGGACATGCTGAAGCGGATGTTCGCGGGGTTTTGATGTATTGGCGCTATCAGGCCTTCGATGCGCTGCCGGCGCTGGTGCGCATCCTCTTCCGCATCTTCCGCCAGCTGCTCCTGTTCTCCGACGGACTCGTCGATCCCGCCCTGGAGAATCTCGACGCGCTCGGGAAGCGCTACCGGCTCTGGCGGCGGGATTTCGGGATCGAGGATTTCCGGCGGTTGCTCCTCGAGAGCGGGGAGGCGCGGGAGGGGGGCGGGGGCCTGGGGCTCACGAAGAAGGGCGAGCGCGCGCTGCGGCAACAGGCGTTGCACGAAGTCTTCCAGAAGCTGACGCGGCGGGGCGCGGGGGACCACCGGATCCCGCAGGCGGGTGGGGGCGGGGAACCGCTCGAGGAGACGCGCGCATGGGAGTTCGGGGACGACGCGCAGGCGATCGATCCCGGAGCGACGCTCGGGAACTGGGCGCGGCGCACCGGCGGGGAGGGGGTGGTGCGCGAGGAGGACCTCGAGGTGCGCGACCGCGAGCACGGCACATCGTGCGCGACGGTGCTCCTCATCGACATCTCCCACTCCATGACGCTGTACGGGGAGGACCGGATCACGCCCGCCAAGCGCGTGGCGCTGGCGCTCGCGGAGTTGACGCTCACCCGGTTCCCCAAGGACTCCCTCGATGTCGTGCTCTTCGGCGACGACGCGTTCGCGGTGCCGCTCGAGAAGCTGCCCTATCTCACGAACGGGCCTTATCACACCAACACCCGCGCCGGACTCATGCTGGCGCAGAGGATCCTCGCGCGGAAGAAGGGGATGAACCGGCAGATCGTGATGATCACCGACGGGAAGCCCTCGGCGATCCACGAGGAGGGGCGTCTCTACAAGAACCCCTTCGGCCTCGACCGCAAGATCGTGGCGCGCACCTTGGAGGAAGCGGTGCGCTGCCGCCGCAAGGAGATCCCCATCACCACCTTCATGCTCACCGCCGAGCCGCAGCTCCAGCAGTTCGTGGAACGGTTCACCGCCCTCAACCGCGGCCGCGCCTTCTTCTCCCAATCCTCCCGCCTCGACTCCTTCCTCCTCGTCGACTTCCTCCGGCGGAGCCAGGCAAGGCGAGCACGCCTCTAGTCCCCTCGAAGCGACGTGCGGCAGCGGTGGGCGCAGCGGGCGGGCGCCCCGCCTTGGCGCGAAACGACGTACGCCACCGAAGGGCTCAGACAGGCAAGCGTGCGGTGTGCCAGGAGTACATGGCGATGCCGGCGGCGACGGCGAGGTTGAGGGAGCGGATGGAGCCGTGCTGGGGGATGAAGACGCGGGCCGCGGCGCGGGAGAGGAGGGAGGGGGGGAGGCCCGCCCCCTCTTGGCCGAAAGCCATGAGGGGGCGTTCGGGCCAGACGAACGCGGGGAGGGGGCGGGCGTCGGGAGTCTCCTCGAAGCACACGAGGGCATAGCTCTGCTCCGCGATGTGGCGATCCAGCGCCGCCTCGTCCGGGAGGTGCACCAGCGTTTCGTAGCGCTGCGTCCCCATGGCCCCGTGGGTGTCGACGCGCCTGCGCCCGAAGAGGCAGACCTCCCGGGCCAGGAACGCATTCGCGTTGCGGATCACCGACGCCACGTTGAAGTCGTAGACGAGATTGACCAGGAGGACGCCGAAGGGAAACCGCCGCGCGGCAAGCGCCTCCCGGATCTCCCCGGGCGCCATGCCACGGTATTCGTCGCGCACCGCGAGATCCCGGCCGAGCACGTGCCCGGCGAACTCGCGCCAGACCCCCTCGTAGAACGTCCCGCGCCGCTCCCGCGCAGTCGACGGCAGCACCCAGAACTCCCCCGCTCCGGGCACCCGCCCGCACTTCACCCCGCGCCCGAACCGCTCCTCCGCCCTGCGCGTGCCGACGAAGGCGACGCACGCAGCGCCCGCCTCCTCCCCCTCCAGCGCGAAATCCTCCAACCCGAGCCGCGCCACCAGCGCGCGGAAACAGTCGCCCGGCTGATCCACCGGCGTGTCCGGCAGGAAGAGGACCCGCGCCACGCTACCTCCCGTAGACCGCGACCATGCGCCGCAGCCGCTCCGCCACCTTCCCGTCGAGCGCATCGGTGCCCAGACGCCAGGCCCAGTTTCCGCGCGCGACCCCGGGCCGGTTCATGCGCGCCTCCGCCCCCAACCCCAGGAGATCCTGCGCCGGCACCACCGCGAGATCGCACACCGAGGAGAGCGCGCAGCGGATGAGATCCCACGATCCGGCGCGACCGTCGACGCCCAGGTACTCCAGCAGCCTCGCGTGCTCACGCGGATGCGACGCCACCCAACCCGCCGCCGTGTCGTTGTCGTGCGTCCCGGAATAGACCACCGCATTGCGCGGAAACGCGTGCGGCCTCTCGTCGGCCTGCTCCCCGAACGCAAACTGGACGACGCGCATGCCCGGCAGCGCGAAGCGGTCGCGCAGCGCCGCCGCCTCCCGCGTCATCGCCCCCAGATCCTCCGCGATCAGGTGCCGGCCGGGCAGCGCCGCCAGGATCGCCTCGAAGAACGCCGCGCCCGGCCCCGGCACGTAGCGCCCCTCCTTCGCCGACCGCGCCCCCGTCGGCACCTCCCACCCGCGGCAAAAGCCCAGGAAGTGGTCCAGCCGCACCGCGTCGAAGAGCTCGTACGCGGCGCGCAGGCGCGCCGTCCACCAGGCGAACCCCATCGACTCCATCACGTCCCAGCGGTAGAGCGGGTTGCCCCAGAGCTGCCCCTCCTCATTGAAGTAGTCGGGCGGCACGCCCGCCACCGCCTCCGGATGGCCGCGCGCATCGAGACGGAACAACTCCGCCCGCGCCCACACCTCCGCCGAATCCTGCGCGACAAAGATCGGCAGATCGCCGATGAGCCGCACCCCCGCCCCCGCACAGGCGAGCCGCAGCGCCTTCCACTGCCGCCGGAACAGCCACTGCAGGAACACTTGGAACGCCACCTCCGTCTCCAGGCGCGCCCGCGCCTCCTCCAGCGCCTCCGGCGCGCGGCTCCGCAGCGGCACGGGCCACTCCCACCACGGCCGCCCGCTCTGCTCCTCCTTGAGCGCGCTGAAGAGCGCGTAGTCGGGGAGCCACGCGCGCTGCTCCTCGAGGAAGTCGCCGGTTCCCCCGCCCCCCTTCCTGAATTCCCCGTAGGCCTCGCGCAATCGTTTCATCTTGAAGCTTCTCGCGGAGTCGAACGCCACCCGGCCGGGAGGCGAGGGGAGGGGGGCGGGGGAGGAGGCGAGCAGACCCTGCTCCGCGAGATCGTCGAGGCTCAGAAGGAGCGGCTCCCCCGCGAACGCGGAGTACGCCTTGTAGGGGGAATCGGCTTCGCCCGCCGGCACGACCGGCAGCATCTGCCACCAACTCTGGCCCGCCGCCCCGAGAAACTCGAGGAGCCGGCGCGCGGGCGCGCCAAGATCGCCGACGCCATGCGGGCCGGGCAGCGATGTGGGGTGGAGCAGCAGGCCGCACGAGCGCGGGAAGCGGGGCGCCTCTTTCGCCACGCGTCAGGAGGCGGCTTCGCCCTGGTCGCGCGTCGGGATGGTGAGCACCGCCCCGCGGGCCGCGCGGATCACGCCCGACGAGACCTTGCCGAGGACGAACTTCGCCTTGCCGCCGATGCCGGCGGTGCCCACGACGATCACGTCGGGCTTGTGCTCCTTCTCCGCGTCCAGGATGAGGTGGACGGCGTCTCCGGTGCGCTGGTCGATGGACATCGTCAGACCCGGGCGGGCCAGCCGCAACCCCTTGAGGAACGCCCGCGCCTTTTCGGCGGCCTTGCCGAGAAGGCCCTGGTCGAATCGCCCCACGTCGACGCCGGCGATGACGAGCGGCGAGTCCTCCACGACGAAGAGCGTGACGATTTCGCCCTTGCCCTCCAGGAGTCCGGCGGCCGCGTCGACGAGTCCCTGGCTCTGGTTCGATCCATCCACGCAGACCAGGGCCTTCCTGAACTTGGGATGCTCGGTCTCCGACCGCACCGAGAGGATGGGCGCGTGGGCCCAGGCGCTCAGGAGCACCGGTGTGTTGGAGAAGAGGAATGCCGACAGGCCGGTGCGGCGGTGGGAGGAGAGCACCACGAGATCGGGCTTGATCTCGTCGATGAGATGCTCGAGGCCGGTCGTGAGGTCGGCGTCGACGTCGAGGACCACATCCGACTCGGCCACGGGAATCTCGTGCTTTGCGAGGAAGGACTTCACGTCTCCTTGCGCGAGGGTCCGGGGAACGATGACATGCCCCACGCGCATCCGGCCCTTCGTGCGCCGCGCCAGATCGCGCGCCGCGCGGAGGCCGGGGAGGCTTCCCGGGCCGCAGTCGGTGAGGGCAAGGATCGTGGCGAACTGCATGTCCCCCATCATGCGACGAGCCCGCCTCCGGCGCCAGCGGAGGCGTCCCGGGAAAGGTGTGCTAGGATCGGGGAGTCAGGAGACGCGCATGAGCAAGGCCGCCACCCCCCCCAAGAAATCCTTCCACGATCAGGTCGCCGAGGTGATCGACGAGATCCGTCCCTACCTGCAGGGCGACGGCGGGGACTGCGAGCTCATGGGGGTGGATCCCAACGGCACCGTCCAACTGCGGTTCGTGGGCGCCTGCGGCGGCTGCCCCTCCTCGACCATGACGCTCAAGATGGGGATCGAGAACACGCTCAAGGAGCGGGTCCCCGGCGTGCGCGAAGTGGTCCAGGTCTTTTGACCCGGTCACTCCCCCGGAGTCGTCTGGCTGGTGAGCCGGATCGGCTCTCCCTCGCGGATGAGCGCGATCACGAGGCGCTCCCAGTCCGGATCCTCACCCAGGGCAGTCACCAAATCCTGCGCTTCGAAGACCGGGCGGCCGTTGATGGTGGTCACGATGTCGTGGAGCGCGAGGCCCAGCTTCGCCCCCCGTGCGTTCTCGTCCAGCGACGTGACGAGGAACCCGCGCCCCTCCGCGAGGCGTAGTTGGGTTCGCAACGCGCCGTCCGCCGCGGGGACCCCCTGGATGCCGATGACCTGGTTGAGCGCATGGCCCGCCTGATCCGACTCGTCGATCATCAGGTTCCCGTTGTTGAAGACCTGGAGCCGGACCCGGGCTCCGCCGATCCCGCGCTGATTGATGATGACGGGACCCCCGAGGGCCCAGACGTCCGACTGCGGTTGGGCCGCCTCAGGCAGATCCGAACGGTCCGCCAGCACCGAGACGACCGCCTCCCGGGCCCTGCGTCGCACCTCGGGATCGGCATCTTCCAGGGCGTCGACCAGGGGACGGAGCGAGGTCTCCACGAAGATCTTCGCGATCCGGCTGCCATCCTCGCGATCCTTGGGGGAATCGCTGCGGAACAGCTCGACGGCCCGCTCCAGGAGCGGCCGGTCCGACGCGAGGATCGGTAGAGCGAGCGCCAGGGCCAAAAGCGTGGTGCGCATGGCATCCTCCCGCAAGCCAGTGTACCCTCATTCCGCCATGCCGATTGACGCGGAACTCCTTTCCATCCTTGTCTGTCCCGAGACGCACCAGCCGGTGAAGCCGGCCGACCCCAAACTGCTCGCCTCGCTCAACGACCGGGCGAGGGCCGGGGCGCTTCGCAACCGCCAGGGGGACGCGGTGACGCGCCCGATCGAGGAGGCGCTTGTCCGCGAGGACGGGAAGTGCCTCTACGCGATCGAGGACGGCATCCCCAACATGCTCATCGACGAGCGGATCGACCTCTAGCCCCGCTACCCGCCGAGGCGCCAGACCTCGGAGTCGCCGAAATGGTCGCGCACCGCGGCGGCGATCTGGCCCTGGTGCCACGCCTCGTGGCGGATCATTCGCCGCAGCTTCTCCCGCGCCGCCGGCAGGTGCGCGCGCATCGCCGCCAAGAACAGGTCCCGGTCCTCCTCCAACTCCCGCGCGAGCCGCTCGCCCGTGAAGGAGGGCTCCCACGCGAGGTGCTGATCCTCCCCCTCCCGCCCCTCGAGGTGGAGCAGCAGCCAAGCCGTCGTGCCGACGAGATGGCGCAAGAGCCGACCCACCGTCTCCCCTCCGTCGCCGAGGGTGCGCGCGAGATGCTCGCCGCGCAGCGCCCGTGCGATCGCCGCGCTCCGCGTGCGCAGTTCGCGCCAGAGCGCGAGGAGCTCTTCGTCCTCCGCGGTGACGACGCGCGCGGCCCCCGCCCCCCTTCCCGGAATCTCCAGGATTTCACGCAGTGGCGCGTAGAGCGACCCGCCCAGCCTCCCGAGCGGCTTCAGCTTGGCGGGGTCCGCGTTCCCCTGCCCGTCCAGGATCGAATCGTCGAGGTGGAAGAGCACGACCTCGCCGATGCAGATGCCGCTGCCCGGCACCTCGAGGACGCGGTCGAGCCGGCACTCCAGTGCCACGAGGCACTCCGCGATGCGGGGCGCGCGGACCTTCTCGCTCGCCACCGCCTTCAGGCCGGCCGCGTCGAACTCGCTGGAGGCGTGGTCCGCGGCGCTCGCCACCATGCGCTCCGCGGAGGACTCGCTCACCACGTTGACGACGAAATCGCGGGACGCCTCGATGTTGCGCCGCGTGTCCTTCGGGGTTCCGTCGCGGCGGTTGCCCACCGAGATCATCACCAGGGGCGGCCTGCTCGACAGCGCCTGGAAGTAGGAGAAGGGCGCCGCGTTGAGGACGCCGTCGGGGCCTACGGTGGAGACCCAGGCGATCGGGCGCGGCACGACCACGCTGATCATCAGGTGGTAAAGGGCTCGGGCATCGAGTCCGGCCGGGTCGATCCTCATTCCCGGTATTATGCCCCCATGTTCCGCACGCCCTATTCCGTCCGATTCGCCGACGTCGACAACGCGGGCATCTTCTACTATCCGCGCTTCTTCCACGCCTTCCACGTCGCCTTCGAGCAGTTCTGGGAGAGGCAGGCGAAACGGCCCTACCACCGCGTCATCCAGGAGGACCGGATCGGCTTCCCCTCGGTGCACGTCGACGCCGACTTCAAGAAGCCGGTCACCTTCGGGGATCCGATGGAGATCCGCGTGGGGGTGAAGCGGTTCGGGACCACGAGCATCGTCTTCCGCTACGAGATGGCCCACACCGGGACGGGCCAGATCCATGCCGCCGCCGACATCACGAAGGTGGTGGTGGACATGAAGACGTTTCGGCCGATGGAGCTGCCGCCGCGCCTGCGCACGCTCCTGGACGGGATCGCGCTCCCCCCGGCCGGCTGACCGCGCGCGTCAGCCGGCGCGCCGACGCGCCCAGGAAACCAGCGCCTGCGCGGCGAACCGCACGTTCGCCGCCGCCTTGGCGGCATCGTCCCCCTCCTTGAAGGAGTGGTCCCCGGGCACGATGACGATGCTCGGCGCCCGCGCGCAGCGCGCCGCGAGGGCGTAGAGCGGCTTGAGCTTGCAGGCGGGATCGTCGTCGCCGGTGATGACCGCGCTCGGGAGCTCGAGGGCCGCGAGTTTTTCCGATTCGGGGAAGCGCTTGGTCTCGTCCGCGGGATCGTGGAGGGGGAAGGTGAGGAGCACGACGCCCGCCAGATCGTCCGACCGCGCCGACGCGCGGAGGAGCGCGGCGATGCTGCCGAGGGACTTCCCCGCGAGGACCACGCGGCGCACGCCGTCGATGCCCCGCGCGTAGGCGATCGCGGCGTCGAGGTCCTCGAGTTCCACGGAGAGATCCCCCGAAGGCTGCCCCTTCGCCGTGAAGAAGGCCCAATCGAATCGCACTACATGGAAGCCGGCGGCGGTGAGCGCGGCGGCGCTTTCCTGCAGGAGGGGCAGCCCGCGGTGATAGCCGCGTCCCGGGGCGAGCACGACGGCTGCGCCGTTGGGCTCATTCGGCTGGTCGTGCGTGGCCTGGAGGGCGGCGCCGCGGGGCGTGGGGATGGTGAGCGTGCCCGCGTCGTCGGCGCGCGGGGCTCCCGCGAGCAGGAGCAGGGCAACGAGGGGGAAAGCGCGGTGCGGCAAGAGTCACCTCCGCCGGAATCCTAACCGAATCGTCCGTCTGCTACCTTGGGCGCGTGGTCGTCGACCTGCTCGTCTGCGTCGCAACCGAGATCGAAGGCGCGCAACTCCACGCGCGCCTGGAGGGAGGGCGCGTCGCGCGCGGCACGCTGGCGGGCCGCGAGGTGGCGCTCCTGCGTACCGGCGTCGGCCCGGTGAACGCCGCCCACGCGGTCACCCTCTTCCTCGCAGGCGAACGCGCCGGCGCCGTCGTCGTCTGCGGCGTGGGCGGCGCCTACCCCGGTTCGGGCCTCGCCGTGGGCGAGGTCGCCTGCGCGGAGAGCGAGATCTACGGCGATCTCGGCGCAGAGACTCCTGCCGGCTTCCTCGACATGGAGGCGCTGGGGTTTCCCCTGGTGGACGGCCCGGAGCCGCTCTACAACCGCCTGCCCATGCAACTGTTCCCTGCTGCGCGCCGCGTCCCCTTCGTCACCGTCACGAGCTGTTCCGGAACCGACGCACGCGCCCGCGCGCTGGAGGCGCGAACCGGGGGCGGGGTCGAGTCGATGGAGGGCGCGGCGGTAGCCCACGTCGCACTCCTGCACGGGATCCCCGCGGGGGAGCTGCGCGGCATCAGCAATCTCGTCGGGCGCCGCGACCGCGCGGGCTGGAAATTGCGCGAGGCGGCGGAGGCGGCGCAGAGCGCGCTGCTCTCCTGGTTGGAGGCGCCGTGAGCCTCGGTTTCGCCTTCAGCCCTTGCCCCAACGACACCTTCGCCTTCCACGCGCTGGTCCACGGCCTCGTGCCCGGGCCCGCGGTCACGCCGCATCTCGACGACGTGGAGTCGCTCAATGCCCGTGCCGAGCGGGGCGAGGCCGAGGCGACCAAGATCTCGGTTGCCGCCTACTCGCGGATCCGGAAGGACTATGCCCTCCTCCGCGCGGGCGGCGCCGCAGGCTACGGCGTGGGGCCCATCCTGGTCGCCCGCCGGCCGGGACGCATCGGTGGCCGGATCGCGGTGCCCGGCCTCCGCACCACCGCCGCGCTCCTGCTGCGCATCCTGGGGGAGTTCGATACGGTTCCCATGCGTTTCGAGCGCATCGAGGCCGCGGTCCTGGCAGGCGAGGTGGAGGGCGGCGTGCTCATCCACGAGGGCCGGTTCACCTACCAGGCGAAGGGGCTGGTCCTGCTGCGAGACCTCGGCGCGCTCTGGGAGGAACGCACGCGGCTGCCGGTGCCCCTGGGGGCCGTGGCGATACGACGCGACCTCGTGGCGAGCTGGGCGCGCCCCCTCAACGACGCGATCCTGGCCAGCGTGGCCTACGCCCGCCGCACTCCCGCCGTCTCGTCCGCCTACGTCGCCCGCCACGCCCGCGAAATGGATCCCGACGTCATCCGCCGCCACATCGATCTCTACGTCAACGACTACACCTTGGACCTCGACGAACGCGCGGTGCTCCGCATGCTCGACCAGGCGCCGGAGCGGGGCGCTGCACCCCCGGTCTTCGCGACCTGACGGACGCGACGGGGTGGGCACCCCCGGCGCCGGGCTGCGGGGTCGCCGCGGAAACGCGCCGCCCACGCCTCGCGCCGCGCAGCGGAGCGTCGCACGTCATTCCGCGTGCGCCCTGGGACCCCGGCCGGCTCCGTTCCGGATGGACTCTATGGCCGTGGGGGCGCTGCGGATACAATCCTCGCAACGCCGGTCCCGCTCGGGGTCCGCCTCCCGCGCATCGGACGAAACGAATGCTCCAAGTTCGCGCCACGGATGCCTTTCGCCGCAGGCAGGCCAACGCCTCCCTCCTGAGGTCCGCCGAGGCGGAACCCTGCCTTTCTCCTGCGAGGCAGCGCGGGCCCCGCGGGGTCCCCTTCTCCGGCGGCGCTTGCCCGTCCTCCCTGCAGGGGCATGCGTCGGACTCGGGGAGAGCGGGCCTGCTCCGCGCCGCCGGGCGACCTGCCGCCTCCCGGGTCCTCCGGACCATCCCCGTCACTTCTCGCGCCGTGCCCCATGAGAGGCGACGCCCAGCGGTCGCACGCGGGCACGCAGGTCAGCGCGAGGGCGGGCGCGTCGCTCCTCGCATTCCCTCGTCCGGAGAGATTCCATGAGCGGCGAGGAGCTGGCCGCACGCACGATCCTCGTCACCGGAGGGACCGGGTTCATCGGGGGACGCCTGGTCGAGAAGCTCGTTGTGGCGCATCGCGCCAAGGTGCGCGTCCTCGTACGCCAGCACTCCGATCGGTCGCGTCTTGCCCAATTCCCGGTCGAGACGGTCGAAGGAGACATCACCGACCCCGACGCGGTCCTCCGCGCATCCGGTGACTGCTCCCTCATCTTCAATTGTGCCTATGGCACCGTCGCCGATCCGGCCGCCCAGCGCGCCGTGAATGTCGAGGGAACGCGCAACGTCCTGGAGGCCGCGCTCCGCAATCCGCGGATCCAGCGCGTCGTACATCTGAGCACGCTGAGCGTGTACGGAGCGCTCCCGGATGGCACGCTCGACGAGTCCTCGCCCGGCACGTACACCGGGGATTGCTACGCCGACACGAAGCTCGACTCCGAGAAGATCGTCTTGCAGTATGCCGAGAAGCACCGCCTACCCGCAACGGTCCTGCAGCCCACGATGGTGTACGGCCCCCGTGCCCCCTCCTGGACCGTGCGCGTCCTGAAAGAGCTCAAGACGAGGCGCGTGATCCTGGTGGAGGGCGGAAGCGGCCTGTGCAACCCGGTCTTCGTCGACGATCTCGTGGACGCGATGTTGCTGGCGGCGGTGCGCGAGCAGGCGATAGGGCAGCGATTCTTGATCTCCGGCCCGGAGCCCGTGTCGTGGCTGGAGTTCTACGCTCGGCACGAGGCGATGCTCGGGCGGCCCTCGACGGTGCCCCTGACGACGCAGGAAGCACTCGCCCTGCACCGCAAGTCGACCAGGCGCGGTTTCCTCCTGGTGGAACTGTTTCGCGCCTCGCGGCGCGGCGAGTCGCTCGGCAGACGTCTCGCAGGGACGTGGGAGGCGGCCGTCCTGAAGCGGCTCGCCCGCGTCCTGCGCCTTCGCCCGATCCTGGACAAACTGAGGAAACGACCAAGTCCCAGCCCCGCCGTTGCGCGCGATCCGGCTCCGCCCTCGGACCCGCTGCCCCCCACCGACTCGGAACGGCCCATCCAGATCCTGAGCCCCGCCCAACTGCGCTTCTATGCCGCGAAGCCGCGAGTCAGCATCCGGAAAGCACAAGAGCTCCTCGGGTACCTCCCCGTCTTCGACTTTGCCGCCGGCATGGCCGTGACGGAACAATGGGCTCGATCGGCAGATCTCCTGCCGACAGCCTGACGCTTGCGGCGACCCGGCGGCGAGGAGGCGTCTGCGGAGTTCCCCCGACGCCGCGCGCGGCGATGGAGGCTTCGCAACCCCTTGGGGGAGGTCCTGAGACCTCCTGGACCCTCCCGCCGCGCTCCATGACCCCGCGCGCCCCTGCGCGCCGGGCCCCTTCGGCACGAGCTCACCGCTCCAAGACTCGCGCGCCTGCACCCGCCTCCGCCCGGCGCGCTCATCGGTCACGCGGCCCGCGGGTGCCCTCCCCCGAGGTGGTCCGCCAGGCGAAGGGCCAGGGCAGCGATGGTGAGTCCCGTGTTGGCGATCCCGCTCCCAGGAATCAGGGATCCATCCGCCACGAAAAGGTTGTCGATGCCGTGCACTCGCCCATCGGGGTTGCACACGCCACCCTCGGGGGACGTACTCATCCGCGCCGTTCCGGAATGGTGTGCCGCGGTCTCCAGAGTCGTCTCCCAACCCGGAAAGATCTGCGCATCGATGAGCAGCTCGCCCAGGCCACCGATGAACCGCTCGATCGCATGCTGCAGGGTGGCGAAGTACTCCTTGGAAAGCCTCCAGCTTCGCTTGATGCGGGTCGGGCCCCCGGACGGATCCTGCTCCCCCCACACAGCCCGCTCGGGGGAGGGAGGTTCTTCGGCCACCATCAGCAGGGCGTAGTGCCGCGTGGGAACACGGATGCCGAACCGGAAGGAGAGGATGTCCAGGATGTCGTCGGGGTGGCGCAGCAACGCGAAATAGTTGAGCGGATTGAAGGGGTTGTTGCGCAGCCGTGTGATTACGCTGCGCACTCGCTTCCTCCGCTTGTCCCGCAGGAACATCGCTGCGGGGCGCAGCTGGAAGGAGACGCGCACGCCTTCCTGTCGGAGCACGAGCGGGATGCGGATCGTGCCGCCCGTCCCGGGAGCGGCGATATTCCAGAATCGATAGAGGGGCGCCCGCAGCTTGAGCAATCCCACACTCGTCATCGGGTGATCTTCGTAGTAGCGCCCCGCGTTGCGGAGCGCGGGGAGTTGCTCCCCCCTCGCAATCGACTGCAGGAGCGGAGGAGTGCCGAGACCCCCGGCCGCAAGGACGAACTGATCGCCCTCGATGTTCCTCTCGCCATCCTCGTGGCGCACGACCACGTGGCGGATCCTCCGTGCTCCGTCGAACACGAGCCGCAGCGCCTCGCCGGTAACCAGGCGCACGCGCTTTCCAACCCCGAGCGCGTGCCAGAGATTCCTCCGCGTCACCGGCACGAACATGACGGGGGAGCGGTCCACGGATAGACCCGCATCCCGGTAGAGACCTCGCGCCCCCTCACCCGCCGCCTTGACGAACGCGCGGGTCGCCCCGGACAGCAGAGGATACGCCGCTTCATACCATGGCTCGAGTTCCGCCTTCGGGAACGGCCACCGCTCGGCGAACACATCTTCGTCGATTTCGATGAGACCGTTGTGCCACAGTCCAGTGGTTCCCCCGGGACCCGCCCCGACATGCGGATCGAGCCTGGCCGGATACGCGACATCGCTGATCTTGTCCTGCATCGCCGTGACCGGTCCACCCAGCTCGATCACCGTGACCGCGTATCGCTCCGCCAGGGCATCCGCTACGATGGATCCTCCGAGCCCCGCACCCACGACGACGACGCGCGCTCCGGCTGACATGATCACGACGATGAACTCACCATCCCGCACGCCCTGAGAGCGCCCGTCAAGGCGTCTCCCAGCCGTCCGAACGCACGCGCCGCCGACTCCGACGCGGCGCTAGACCCGGTGTAGAACACACCAGGTAGCCCCCAAAGACGGCGGCGGACACTTCGTGATGGTCTGTCCCGGTATTGCATTGTCCACCAGCATGGATCCACGACGCATCGCTCCGACCGCTTGCATGATGGCGCAGTCACGGCTGGGCCGCAATCCCGGCGCACGTGCTGCATCGGCTCGATCTGTATCAGGATGAGACACGCGCCTGCGCTCCCTGTTCGCGCAGGTGCACGCATTCCGGCCGGGCGGGGGGGAATCCGCGGGTCCGTTCCTCCGTGGCCGCCCCGACCGCCGGGAAGCGTGCCGGCAAGGATCGACCCCACGACTCCGTACCCGGGCAAGGGATCGGGCACGCGCTTCCTGCGTCCGCCCGGTGGCTGCCGCGAGGCGCCCTCGATGGAACGGGCTCGGCGTGGCACGCCGTTCCCGCCCGGCGCTCCGCGCGGGCAGCGTCCGTCCCCCTGCGGACCCGCAGCGGCGTTCGCCGCTCCTTGCCGGGGACGGGAGGGGTCCCCCTCACGACGAATCTGCGCTCGGGTGGCCCGCGCGGAGGCGGAACCGCCGCATCCTGCGAACGGCCGCCTGACCAGCCGAGGGGTAGGTGAGGACGGGATGAATTCTTGCGACGAGTTGGTAGTCTTTGTGCCTCGGTGCGCCTATAGCTCAATGGTAGAGCATCGGCTTCCCAAGCCGAGTATGTGGGTTCGATTCCCACTAGGCGCTCCGGTTCCTCGCACGCTCCCACGCCCTCAGCGTCATTCCCCTTGCCCGGCAGGCTCCGGCGCCGCATGGGGTTCGCGGGCACCCCCGCAACACATCCAGTTCATGTCTTGCGAGTCGACCGGACGAGGCAGGTGGGCCTCGCGAACCCTCCAGCAGCGGCGGCGCCAGACTTGCTATGCGCGCCGCGGGTCGCCCACGGTGGCGAGGCTCGCAGGGCGTTCCGGGACGGCCACGGCGAGGGGGAGCTTCAACGTGGCTCGGGTGCCGGCGCCGGGGGCGGTGTCCACCTTCAACTCGCCGCCGAGCGCGCGTGCGAGCGCCTGGACCGTTCCGTAGCCGAGCGCGTGGGAGGGCTCCTCTGGGGTCGCGCGCGGGAAGGGGTGGAGCGCGGCGGGGAGCCGCGTGGGCTCCATGCCCGGCCCGTCGTCCGCGATCCCGAAGGCCACGTGGGTCGCCTCGCCCTCCACGGGAAGCTGGCCGACGGCCATCGTGACGTCGCCGCGCCCCTGGGGAGACGCCTCGACCGCGAGGCGCAGCATGAACACCAGCGCCTGCGAGAGGAGCATGCCGTTGGTGTCGACCCAGGGCGGCTCATCCATGCAGACGTGGATCATCACGTCGCGCTCCTCGGCGAGCTTCGAGATGGCGGCCACCGCGGCCTTCGCGCACTCTCCCGCGGCCACCCGCTGGTGCGCATCACGCCAAGCGCGGCAGCCGCTGCGGTATCTCTCCACCGTGGCTGCGAGGCGGCGCGACTCGTTTTCGATGGCGGCGATCCGCTTCTCCCCCGTCTTCGCCATGCGGGCCAGTTCGCATTGCCCAAGGATGACGGTGAGGTGCCCCACCATCTGATGGCACATGTCGCCCACCAGGACGCCGACCGCCGCGAGCCCCTCCCGCGTCGCATCGCGGGGCATCGGGCGCGCGCGCAGCGCGGCATTCTCCTCTTCCACGCTCTTGAGCCGGCGCTGCATGACGCCGACCGCAAGCAGGGCGGCGGCGAGGATCAACACCTGAAGCGCTGCGAATTCCACGGCTTCTCTATCGGCCGCCGGATTACCGGGAACTTAGCGCCGATCCGAACCCCCCCGCCGGCTCCGCCCGGCTGCGTGGGCTCGGGCCTACGCGAGAGTTCGGATCGGCTCCTAAGTGCCCGGCGGGAGCGTGCAGTCGGGTCCCAGGAGCCAGGTCTGCCAGGGCGTATCCGCCTGAAGACCGCTCATGGCGGCAAGTGCGGCGCGCGCCTCCTTGGCCAGCGGCCCCTCGAGCAGGGTCCCCAGGGCTGCTCCCGCCTGCCAGACCCGAAGGGCGGCGAGGCCGCGGATCGCGCCGAGCTTCACGGCGGGCTCCGGATCGGAAAGCAGGTTCTCGAGGGTGGCGGCGAGGTCGCCGCGGGCGATCCTGAGCGAGCCCAGGGCCGCAGCGGCCGCGGCGCGCACGGCCGGCAGTTCCGCCGCGCACTCGGCGATCGTGACCAGGGGCGCGCGCGCCGTCTCGATCCCCGCCTCTCCCATGAAAGCGGCCAGCTCGGCGCGGACCGTGGCATCGGGATCGGCCAGATCGCTCATGCGGATGTGGGACAAGAGATCGGGATCGCGCCAGAGTCGCGTCGCCTCTCGCACGCTGGCGAGATCGTCCCGGCTAAAGCGCGGGTCCTTGCGCAGGAGCAGCAGCAGGCGGGCCGCCTCGGCGCCCTCGTTGCCGGCCGCAGCCAGCGCAAGCGTCGAACAGGAGACCACCGTCTGCGCCTGGGGACGCCAGCCCGCGTCCGCGAGGAGCCGGCGCGCGCTGGCAACTGCCTTCGGATGCCCGATCTGGCAGAGCGCCTTCATCGCCAGGAACCGGTCCTCCGCGGCGGTGCTCTCGAAGAGATCGAACAGGAAGCGGTCGTCGCGCCGCTCCACGGCCAGCGCCAAGAGCGCGTCGCGAGCGAAGGGGCGCAGGGGGTCGTGGCGCCCGAGCCGTTCCCGCAGCAGCGCGAGCACGGGAGGAGCCTCGGGGGAATGGCGCACAAGGGCGCGGAGCACCGGCTCGAACACATCCGCGTAGGCGGGGCTCCGCAGCTTGATGAGGACCGCCTGCGTCGCCTTGTCAAGGCGCAGGGAGGCCAACTCCTCGAGGATCCGCTGCCGCTCCGAACGCCGCGCGAGAAACCCCACCTGATCCAGCTCGATGCGGCTCAACTGGCTGAGCAGGACCTCGTGGCGGGTGTCCTCGCCGGCACCCTTCCCAAGAGCGATCGGAACAAAGAGCGCCACAGCCAGAGCGGCGGCAAGGAGAGGACGCAGCACGACGTCCCCTCATCGGCCCGCGGCGCACGAAAAGTGAAGGATTGGCAGCGGACACGTGGCGAAAAGGTAACGGCCCCGGCGCGGCCGCCCCCCCCACCCCCCCCTTACCCTTCGTTTCTTGTGCCGCGTCGCGCCGTTCGGCATTGTTGATGCTGCTCTGATCGAGTGGTTATATCCTGATCTTCCCGGAGGGCTTATGCGCATTGCACTCGTCTTGCTCCTCATCGCGGGCGTCGTCTTGGCCGGGGGCGCCGACGGCGCCATGGCGCTGCTGAAGAAAGGGGAGTACGCCAAGGCCGAGGCCGAAGCGCGCAAGCTCTACGAATCCGACGCCAAGAACGCGGACGCGCTCATCGTGCTGGCCGAAGCGATGCTCAAGCAGGACCGGCCCGAGGAGGTCTGGACCCTGCTCGAAGCCGCGGAGCCGACGCATGGCAAGGACACCCGCCTCCACGTCCGCTGGGGCGACGCATTCCTGAAGCTCGCGGAGCAGAGCCTGCGCGACAACCAGGGCGGGGCGGGGCTCGACACGACCAACCTCTTCCTCGATGCGCGGCGCATGTACGAGCAGGCGCGCGCCCTCGACGCCAAGAGCGTGGAGGCGGTCTACGGGATCGCCTACGTGGCCTACTCGACCGGTTCCGTGGACGAAGCGAAGACGCTCCTCGGCGAGGCGCTGGCCATCAGCAAGGCGCACGGACCGACGCACGCGCTCCTGGCGCTGCTCCTCTATCGCGAGCAGCAGTACCCGGCGGCCGAGGAGGGCTACCGGCGGGCCCGGGAACTCGACGACTCCGACCCGATGCTCTGCCTCATGCTCGGACACACCCTCGTCGCCCAGGGCAAACTCCCCGAAGCGAAGGCTGCCTACCTCTACACCTTGAAGCGGCACCCCGACTACGCCCCGGCGATCCGCGTCGGTCTGCTCGCCATGGTCCGGAACGACTGGGGCAAGGTCGCGCCGATCCTCCAGGAGGCGCTGAAGGAGATCAAGAACAGCGCCCCGCTCTGGTTCTACGCCGGATTCGCGCACCTGCAGAACCAGGCGAACAAGGACGCGCTGACGGCGTTCCGCGAGGCGCTCAAGCTCGACAAGGCGAACGCGCAGTACGTCTACTACATCGGCTATGCCCTCGAGGCGGACGGGAAGGCCGAGGAAGCGCTCGACCACTACCGGCAGGCGCTGCGCATGAGCCCGGAATTCTCCGAGGCGGCGTTCCGGTTCGAAGGTCTCGCGACGACGAAGGCCGACATCGACCGGACGGAGAAGATGTACGAGGAGCTGATCCAGCTCGCTACGGGCAACGCGCTCATCCACAACAACTACGCGCTCCTCCTGCGCGATTGGGCCGAGCGGCGCGGCGCGACCGGCAACGACCCCCCCGCCGAAGTGCGCAAGCGCATCAAGCGCGCGGGGGAGGTGTACGAGATCGCCGCCCGGCTCCTCGAGGAGGACTCCCAGATCCAGAGCGACACGGGCCTGCTTTTCGAGTTCTATCCCTGCAACCGCGACGACGACAAGGCGGAGCGTTACTTCACCCGCTCGCTGGTCAAGAGCGAGTATCTCTATCGCGACGCGTTCGACGGCCTGGCGAGGCTCTGCCGCCGCACGAAGCGGTGGGAGGTCTTGCGCGATTTCGCCGAGGGCGTCATCGGCTCCATCGAGCGCGGGGGAGTGGCGATCGCGCCGACCGGGGGCGGGGAGCCGCGGGAGCTGCCGACCGAGACGCCCGGACTCAAGGCGCGGGCCGAAGCGGCGCTCGCCGAGGCGAACAAGAAGCTCGCGAGCTGATCCGCTCAGGGGACCGGCTCTTCGACGGCACGGAACTCCCGCCGGAAGAGACGCATCGACACGCTCAGGAACGCGACGGACACCGGCCCCAGCACGATGCCGATGAAGCCGAACGCGGCGATCCCTCCCAGGATCCCGAAGAAGAGCAGGAGCGGGTTCACCTCCATGTGCCGGCCCACGAGGATCGGCCGCAGGAAGTTGTCCGCCATGCTGATGACCAGGAAGCCGTAACTGACGAGGATGAGCGCCTTCTGAACCTCGCCCTGGATGAAGAACACGCCCGCCATCGGCACCCAGACGATCGCGGTTCCCACCAGGGGGATGAGGCTCCCCACCGCCATGACCGCGGCCCAGAGCACCGGCTGGCCGACGCCGAGGAGCAGCATGATCACAAATCCCAGGAATCCCTGGGCGAGGGCGGTGACGAGACCGCCGCGCACGGAGGCGACGATCGCCTGCCGGATCTCCTTGAAGATAGCGTCCCGGTCGCGGCGATGCAGCGGCAGGAGCCCTCGTAGCCCCTCGACCATCTGCGGTCCGTCGCGGTAGAAGTAGAAGAGCGCGAGCAGCACGAAGAACAGGTTCGCCAAGAACCCGAGAAGGAAGCCAGCGGCGTCGCTGGCGGCGCGCGCGACGTGGGGCTGCATCATGCTGCGCACATTGGCCAGCACCACCTGGAGGTCGACCTTTTCGCCGGTAAAGTCCTCCGCCCAGCCGAGCAGTTTTTGGACGACAGGGTTGGCCTCGACCCGCTCGATCCGCGTCGCCATCGACCCCGAGGTGGCCTCCGCGGCGATCTCTTGCACCTCGGTCGCAAACACGAGACTGACGAAGAGGAACGGCGCTATGATCAGGACCATCACGAGCAGCGTCATGGCCACGGAGGCGAGGGTACGCCGCCCCTTGAAAAGTCGCAGAAGGCTCGTGTACGCTTCCGTGGTGACCGTGGCGAGGACCGCCCCCCAGAGGAGCGACAAAAGGAAGGGCTGGAAGATGAGGAACGCGAGCAGTGCGAGCCCGACCAGGGAGAGGCTCAGGAGGATGGCAAAAAACACCTTGCGATCCATGCGCGTCGGCGAATCCTACCCGGGCATGCCGGAGAAGCGCCACGCCTGCCTCGAGACCCGCGCCGGACCTCTCCAGGTGACGGCGGCCGGCGACCACATCGTGGAGATCCGCCTCGGCGGGCGCGCACCGCGCACCCCCGGCCGCGACAGCCTCCTCGCTGAGGCGCTCGAGCAGCTGCGAGCCTACTTCGCAGGGCGACGCACCTCCTTCGACCTCCCCCTTCGACTCGAGGTCCTGCCCTTCACCGGCGCCATCCTGCAAGCGCTGGATGCGATCCCCTTCGGATCGACGACCACTTACGGGCGGCTCGCCGCGCTGGTCGGCCGGCCGCGCGCGGCCCGCGCCGTGGGACAGGCGGTGGGGGCCAATCCCCTCCCCATCGTGATCCCCTGCCACCGTGTCCTCGCGGGGGACGGATCGTTGGGCGGTTTCGGCGGGGGGCTCCCCTGGAAGCGGTTCCTTCTCAAGCTCGAGGGGATTGCAACCGCGACAGCCATTCGAGCGTGACGCGGTTGAATTCCTCCGCCAACTGGAGGCAGGCCAGGTGGCTCGCGTCCGGGCCGGTGAAGAGGTGGAACCGCGCGCCGGGGATCCGCTCGGCTACCGCGCGACCATAGCGCGGCGGGACCTGGAGATCGTTTTCGCCCGCCGTCACGAGCACGGGGCAGCGGATCGCACCGAGGCGATCAAGGGTGTCGTGGGTCTTGTCGGCGTGGATGTGGCCCAGCACACCGTGCGGCGTCGGCGGTTCCGCGAGGAAGGCCTTCTCCATCCCCCGCACCGCCTCCCGCTGGCCTTCGAGAAAGCCCGGGGTCGTGATCCAGAGGAGCGCGAAGCGGATGAAGGTCGCGAGATCGCCCCTGCGCACCGGCTCCTCCAGAGTCTCGATCATGCGAACGAACCACTCGTCGGAGCGGCCCCAGGTGCCGTGGAGCTGCGCGGAGAGCACGCGCCCGGGGTGGCGCAGCGCGATCTCCTGCGCCACGGTGGAGCCGAGGCTCAGCCCCGCGATGTGTGCCCGCGCGATGCCCAGGGCATCGAGGAGCTGCACCGCGTCCTCGGCCATGACCCCCATCGAGCAACTGGCCGGGTCTTCGGGCGCGGTCGACCTCCCGACGCCTCGGGCGTCGTAGACGATGGTGCGGTAGCGCGGGGCGTAGGCGGGGAGTTGCGCCGACCAGAAACGGTGGTCCGCGCCGGTGCCCATGATGAGCAGGAGCGGCGGGCCGGAGCCATGCTCCTCGGCGTAGATCTCGAGCCCGGACGCCAGCGTGTGGATCGGCATCGTGGCATGCAGTCTACGCGATGCCGGCAAACCCTAGCGGAGCAGGCGGGACTTGAACTCCTCCCAGGGAAAGCAGCGGCCAGGGCATTCCGTCGAATCGACGTGGCCATGTCCCATCACGTGCTGGGGGGAGATGCCGTAACGCCGGCAGAGCGCCTTGACGAGTTGCGCCGTGGCCTCGATCTGACGGGAAGATGGGCCGACACTGGTGAAGTCGCCCACGAGACAGACCCCGATGGCGGTTTCGTTCCAGCGGTTCGTCGTGTCCCCTGCGATCTTGGTGTGCGCGCCCTGCAGTTGCTCGGTCCAGCGCCGGCCCACCTCCACCTCGCCGTCGCCCGATTGCGAGCCGTTGCCGACGACGAAATGGTAGCCGAGGCCGTTCTCCCACTTCGCGATGTGCGCCCGGTGGATGATCGCCGCGTTCCCGGAGGGGGTCGCGGTGTGGTGGACGATGATGTAGCTCCAGCGCCGCTCGGGGCCGCGGGGCACCCAGATGGAGGGAAACTCCGCGCGCGCAGAGGGCAGGGTCACCGCCGGGGAGGGGGTGCGGATCGGGCGGCCGCGGCGGCTCTCCCCCAAGGCGAGACGGAGCAACTCCGCGTCGCGCCGGGAGAGCGCGAAGTCCTCGCCGATCGTGACAAGGGGCTGGTCCATGAGCAGCGCCCGCCCGTTCACGCGGGCGGATCTCTCCCCCGGCACCAGGACGACGGCATCCGGCGGGTAGCAGAGCTCAACGATCCCGCCGCGCCCGCGGTGGTAGTTGAGATCCTGCTCGTGGGCAAAGTCGGTGAGTGCCACGTAGCCGGAGGTCGCAAGGGAGGCCTGGGACTCCTCGGAAGTCGGGGAGCGCGCGCTCTGGCAGCCCGCCACCGCGAGAAGCGAAAGGAGGGAAATCAAGCGATGTCGCATCTGCGTCTCCTGGGCGCGCCGACCACAAGGTCCTGGGGATCTTACGCTATACGCCTACCGGGCCGAGGACAAGTCCCCTTTCGAACATTCGGTCCCAATGCTCGGAATCATGAATCCGGCGGCCTCCGCCGCGCTTCACACCGCCAGGCAGACGAGCATCCCGGCGAAGAGGACGGAGTGGGCGCAGACCACGATCAGCCCGAACCGCTCGACGACATCCGCCCAGTAGCGAATCCTCTCGGACGTGGACCGGGAATGGATCGTACGGCTCATGAGCGGCATCCCCACCGCGAAGTACCAGGTGAAGAGGCTGAGCAGGATGAGGAGGCCGGCCCAGCCCAGGGGGACGGCCCCCGAGGCGGCGAGAAGGAGGGCGCCGGCGTAATCGGCGAGCGTGGTGTAGAAGGCCGTCTTCAGGTACCAGTTGCTCCGCACATAGTCCGTCGCGCGCTCCAGCAGGGAAGCGTTCCTGGGGGAGTCCTGGGTCTGGGGTGTGGGATTCATCCGCGGGATTCGACGCAACGGCGGGGCCCCTCGATTCTACCCCTCCTTCTCCCCCCTACTTGGCGAACTTGTACCCGACCCCGCGCACGGTCAGGATCAACTCCGGTTGGGCGGGATCGGTCTCGATCTTGCTGCGCAGCTTGTTGATGAAGTTGTCGATGGTCCGGGCGGTGCCCTCGTAGTCGAATCCCCACACCTGATTCAGGATCTGGTCGCGGCTCAGGACGCGACCGCGGTTCTCGATCAGGTAACGCAACAGGCGGAACTCGCGGGTGGAAACCTCCGTTGTCCGCCCGTCCACGGAGACGCTCTGCCCGCCGAAGTCGACGCGGATCCGGTCCGCCTCGAACACCCCCTCGGCCCTCTCCCCGGATTGCGAGCGACGCAGCGCCGCCTTCACCCGGGCGGCCAGCTCCTTGGTGCTGAAGGGCTTGGTGACGTAATCGTCGGCGCCGAGGTCGAGGCCCATCACCTTGTCCACCTCCTGGTCCTTGGCGCTCAGGATGAGGATGGGCGTCTTGCGGTCGTGCTTGCGCAGGGTGCGGCAGAACTCGTAGCCGTTGAGGCGGGGCAGCATCAGGTCGAGCAGGATGAGGTCGGGCTTTTTCTGGAAGGCGAGTTCGAGCCCCTTCTCGCCGTCCTGCGCCTCCAAGACGCGATACCCCTCGAATGCCAGGCTCTTGCGAAGGCCCAGCCGGATGGCCGGGTCGTCCTCGATCACGAGGATGAGGGGGGGGGCGGGGGGGGTCACAGCGCCGCCTCCGCCGCAGCGGGAGGATGCGCCGGGGCCGCGCCCCGGGCGGCCGGCAGCGCGACGACGAAGCGCGCCCCGCCCCCCTTGGCATCCTCTACGGCGATGCGCCCGCCGTGGGCGCGCACGATGCTGCGGACGATGGAGAGCCCGAGGCCCGACCCCTCCACGGAGCGGGTCAGGAGATCGTCTGCCCGGTAGAAGGGCTCGAAGATCTTCTCGCGCTCCTTCCGCGGCACCCCCGGACCGTTGTCCTCGACCACGAGGAGCAGCAGCCCGTCCGCCGAACCCAGGAGCAGTCGCAGGCGCCGATCCGCCGGGGGGGAGAACTTGTAGGCGTTGAAGAGGAGGTTGGAGACCACCTCCCCGAACGCCTCCGCGTCGTGAAGCACGGGAGGCGTCCCGGCGGAGATCTTGACGGTGAACCGCTCGGGCGGGAGTCCGGTGAGGCGCCGGAACCGCTCCGCCTCCCGCTCCGCGACGCCCTGAAGCGGCCCGACGGCCCAGCGGAAACGCCGCATCCGCGCTTCCAGTCGGCTGAAATCGAGCACCCTCTGGATGAGCCGGCCGAGACGCTCGGTTTCCTGGGTAATCACGTCGAGGCATTCGCGCCGTTCCCCATCCTCCTGCACCTGGCCGGATCGGAGCATCTCGACGAACATCCGGATGGACGTGAGAGGCGTCTTCAACTCGTGGGTCACGTTGCTCACGAAGCCCGACTTGAGCTTGGCCAGCTTCACCTCGCGCATGACCAGGCGCGCCGCGAGGAACCCGCCGGCGAGCATGCCCAGCACGGAGAATCCGATGATGTACCAATAGAAACGCTCGCGGCGACCGCTCTCCTCGCGGAGCAGGCCCGGGGCGATCCGCGCCACGGCGCGATACCCGGGCAGATCGCGCATGTCGTCGCGCGAGGGCGGGCCCTCCACGATCTCGACGCCGAGGCCGCGGGTCTCCCCGGCTCGGCGCGCCTCCTCCGCGACCTGGTCGAAGAGCTCGCGCAGCGCCTCGCGCCGCATCGCCAGCACGTGCAGGCTGCCGTCGGCGCGGAGATGGCGCACGTAGAAGAGGGGGTCGGGGCCGGCGGGGCCGTTGGCGTGCAGCGCGGCGCGCGCGGGGCGCGAAAAACGCGCAAGCTCCAGCTTCGCGGCCGCCAGTACCGGGAGCGCGTCGCGCTCCTGCACCTCCCGGCCCGCCCGGAACGCCGCGTCCGCCGCTCCCGCCGCGTCGATGCGCTGCAGGAAGGCGTCCACCGCGGCCTCCGGCACCGCCCCCGCCCCCCGGTTGAGGAGCCCCACCCAGCGCGCGGCGAGCAGATCGCCCGGGTCGGCGGCTCCGAAGCTCGCCGAGGCGGCGAAGAGGAGCCCCAAGGGGTGGCCCTCCTCGTCCACGGAGAAGGGGAACTGGCGCGCGAATTCGAGGTCGCGTCGGCGTTTCTCGGCGTCGTCGGTGATGAGGCTCGTGCGGTACGCCGTGCGAAGCTCGTTCGCGGCGATTCGCGCCGCAGCATCGTCGGCGGCGGCCAGCGACGCGGGACGGTGCAACGGAACGCGGTCGGGAGCCAGGATGCGACCTTCGGGCGTCACGGTGAAGGCCGCGAGGACGAGGCCTCCGCCCGGCTTCGGGACGGTACGGGACCAGGCGGCGTCTCTCGCCTCGAACGCGGCGGCATAGACCTCTTCCGCGCGCAGATAGATCGCGATCTGCGCCGGTGCCTCCACGTGATCGTGCAGGAAGCTGTCCGCGGTTGCGCGAATCTGCTCCTCGGCCGTCCTCCGTTCCCACTGGATCGCGCGCAATCCGAAGACGGAGAGCAGGATCGCCTGGAAGAGGGCGAGGAAGACGACGAGGACCACGACCCGCGTCTCCTTAGGGATGCGCCTCAGCCAGTACACGAGGGCATCATTCTAGGCGGAAGGCCGGTCACGCCCCCGTCACAGGTAGCGGAAGTTGGTGATGTGCTCCAGCCGGAAGCGGCGCTCTTCCCCGCCCGCGAGGCGGAGGAGCAGGCCCGTACGGATCTGCGCGTCCAGGACGCGGCCGGTGATCTCCTCCGCTCCCGCGCGGAACGAGACCTCCTTCTCCTCGATGGAGCTGAACCGGTTCCAGGCGATCTCCAAATCGTCGTACTGCCCCTGGCCGATCTGGTCGAGCCACTTCTCGAGACCGCGCAGGAAGTTGCGCAGCAACCTGGCGCGCAGCACCGGCGCACCCTCCCGCCGCTCCGCACGCAAAGAGGTCGCGACGTCCCGCAGATCCTCCGGCAACTCGCCAGCCTCCTGGTTCACGTTGACGCCCAGACCCGCCACGGCGCGCGGGGTGGGCAGGCCGTAGTCGCGCACCTCCAGGAGGATGCCGGCCACCTTCTTGCCGCGCACCAGGACGTCGTTGGGAAACTTGATCCGCGCGGGGAGGTCGGCCACATCCTGGATGGCGCGCGCGATCGCCGTCGTCATGGCGACGGTGAGCACCGAAGCGAAGCTCTCGGGCGGTTCGAGGTCGAGCAGAAGCGAGAGGAGCAGAGATCGGCCCCGCGTGGAATGCCAGGTCCGGTCGCCGCGCCCCCGCCCCCCTGTCTGATGATCGGCCACGACGAGGGTGCCGTGTTCGCGGCCTTCCACCATGAGCTCGAATGCCACGTCCTGGGTCGACTTGACCTCATCGCGATAATAGATCTGGCGGGCCAGACGGTCGCACCGGAGGCCCGCCCGCACCCAATAGGGCACCACCAGATCGGGCGGTTCCACCAGCTTCCAGCGGCCGTCTGCGTCCTCCTCGAATCGGAAGCCGCGCTCCACCAGCTCTTCGCGCACGCCCGGAAGGTCCGCGGCGGGGAGGCCCGACCGCTCGGCGAGGATCTCGGTGCGGAGGCCCTCGGGGAACGGGCGGAACGCGCCCAGAAAGGCCTCGTAGTGCGCTTCCCGGGACTCCGGCATCCCCCTCCTTGTAATGCCTAGGGCGAGGAAAGGGAATCCCGCCCGCGGCGCCTCGCCAGCCGCGCAAGGCGGTGGTCGAGGGCGGCGAGGCAGCGCTTGCGTTCGAGGGGGGCGAGGGTGATCCAACCACGCACGAGGTTCGAGCGCGCCTCCACCGTGGCCTCCTCGGCGCGCGGGAGATCTCGGGCCCGGTGTTCGTAGTACTTGGCCAAGTCCTCGAGAGGCGCCAGGGTGAAGGGAGGCAGGTCCTTGCGCTCCAAGAGCAGTTCGGCGGAGGCGGCGTGGCGCCCGGCGCGACGCTCAAGGAGGGCCAGCCGCTCGAGCGCGCGCGGGAGCTGCGGATGGCGGCTTGCACGGAGCCCGGTCAGGGCGGTGAGATAGGACGCGCGCGCTTCGCGGTCCTCCCCCCGCGCCTCGTGCAGCGCGCCCAGGTTGGAGAGGACGACGGGGTGGTGAGCGGCGGCCAGCTCCGCGGCGAAGCAGGCTGCCACCGCCGGCAGCGTGAGGATGTCGTAGAGGTTGTGTTCGAAGACGCGCGGAATGAGCGTGCTGTCCCCCCGCAGGTGGCGGAAGAAGGCGGTCGGGCAGAGTTCGCCGGGGAGGTCGTCGCGTCTCTGGAAGCGCACGAGTTCGCGCTCGAAGGTCTGGAGGCGGCAGTCGGCGAAGGCGCCGCGGTAGAGGCTGCGGCCGACCTGGCAAAGATCGAGATGGGCGGCGGGGAGGGCGGGGCGCATCCTGTGGAAGGAGAGGCGGTCGAGCAGGCGGGGCGTGTCGAACCCCTTGCCGTGGAACGAGACGATGCAATCGAAGGAGGCGAATCGGCGGTTGATCGCGTCGAGGAGCGCGCGCTCTTCGGTCACGTCGCGCAGGAAGTACTGCTCCACGACGAACGCGCCCTCCTCGAAGTAGCCCGCGCCGAGGAGGAAGACGTAGGTCCCGGCACCGCCGCCTAGGGAGGTGGTTTCGGTGTCGAAAAAGAGCGCCTTCCGGAAGTCCACCGCTTCGAGGCGAGGGTCGCGGGCGACGCCGGCCAGGGAGGCGGCGCAGCTGGACGGGATCTCGCCCAGGCGAACGCCCCCGTGCAGGAAGGCCAGGTCGAACTCCGACCGGCGAAGCCAATAGCCTCCATCGGTTCCCTCGACACTCCGCCCGGGAAGCTCGGTCGTGACATCCGCGGCCGGCGCAGCTTCCGCTGGCGCCGCGATCCTGCGGAGCTTGTCGAGCAGCGCCATGGCCGCATCCTATGGGCAGGGGAGGACCAAGGCGGCGCGCGCGCTCCGCATAAGCCGTTGCCTGACAATTGGTTAGAGCCGCGGCGCGCCGCGGCGCGGCGACTCCCCAGCCCGGGCTTCCGCGATCGGCGCTCTCACTCCCGCGGTTCCGGTTACCTGGAGCCACCGCGAAGCGTGTCGAGGAGGTCCGAGGCTTCGGGAGCAGTGCGATAGTTGGCGGGGAAGTGGCAGCGGAGGAGGAGCCCCGCGCGATCGATGAGAAGGGTGGCGGAGCGGGCCATGCGCCGACTGGGGAAGGGGCGGGAATCCAGCACGCCGTAGGCTTCCGCCACCTTGCCGTCGGCATCGGAGAGAAGCGTGACGGCATCGCCGAGGCGGGTCTGGAGATCCCGCAGTCGCTCGACCGGTTCCACCGCCAGCGCGACCACGACGGCTCCGAGCCTCGCCAGCTCCCCTTTCGCCTCGGCGAGCCCGACGAGCTCGCGGATGCAGTAGGGTCACCACGGTCCGCGATAGAAGACGAGGACGAGGTTGCGCCCGCGGGTCTCGGCCAACTGGAAGTGCGCCCCGTCCGAGGCGCGCCGCGCCTCGAAGTCGGGCGCCTCATGCCCCACCACAGGTCCGGCGACGACGGGCTCGTAGCTGCTCAGCCGCACGAACCAGAAGGCGTAGACCGCCGTCCCCAGGGTGCAGACCAGCGCGAGCGCGAGCCGACCCCGGGAGCGGCGTCGCACAAAGCCGACCCAGGCGAGGAGGATCGCGCCGCCGAAGAGGCCGAACGCGAGGGAGGCGGGCGGGTCGGCCAGCTTGAGGAGTAGGAAGCCGAACGCGCAGGCGAGTCCGGCGAGACTCAGGAGGATGGGGCCGAGCACCGCATCAGGATACCCGTCGCGACCTCCTTGCCCAGCGACCCGACCCGGGGGGCCGGGCCGACGCACGCCGGGCATCCGCAGGTGCAGGGGCAGCGCCGGATCACCTCGAGAGCGGAAGCGAGCAGCCGCGGCCAGAGCTCGGCGATCCGCTCCGCGAGGCCCACGCCCCCCGGCGCGTTGTCGAAAAGGAAGAGCGAGGGCCGATCGAACGCCGCACTCTTGATCTCGGCCTTGGCGCAGACATCGCTCACGCTGCAGCCGAGGTAGAGCGGCAGGAGGTGGCGAAGGAGGTAGGAGAGCCCTGTCCAGCCCCCCGCGCGCCGCGGATCGGCCAGCTCGAGTGCGGCGGCCTCCGCCGGATCGAGGAGCATCCAGGCCGCGGTGGTCTCCATCTCCTCGGGAGGCAGGTGGATCTCCCCCGCCCCCACGTTCTCCCGGGTGTAGAACTTGATCTTCTTGTAGACCGTCGCGAGGGACTTCACCCCCACTTCGCCGCGGAAGAGGTCGTACCCCCGCCCCCGGTTCGTCGTATCGGCGTGGAGGACGCGGACATCGGTATCGACCTCGGCCTCGGTGAAGTAGTCGGGATTGACCCGTTTCGCATAGGCGCGGCGGTCGTCGTACTCCAGGCGCGTGATGAGGAACTGCTCCCCCTGCCAGCCATAGACGGCGCCCTCGTGGATCTGCGTCATGGCATCGCGGCGGTCCACCTCCGCCATCACGGCATTGCTCCCCTCGTCGATCACCACGAAGTAGTCCACATCCGCCGCCGAGAGGCTCACGTCCTCCGCCGGATACGCCTCCGCCATCCAGTGGTAGCGCCCGCCCGCCTTGTGCAGGAGCCGCGCCTCCCGCGCGAGGTAGTCGAGCACTTCCCCCGTGATGGGATTGCCGCCGAACTTCGCCCCCTCGTCGAAGGGCAGCTCGAAGGCGGCGCACTTCAGGTGGTTCACGAAGAGCACGAGGTTGTCCGGATCGATGACCGCCGACTCCTGCGGCCGGTCCAGGACGTATTCGGGGTGGGCGGAGATGTACTGGTCGAGGGCGGTGGAGCGGCAGACGAGCAACGCGAGGGAGCGCGAGGCCCGCCGGCCGGCACGCCCCGCCTGTTGCATCGTCGAGGCGAGCGTGCCGGGGTAGCCGGTGAGGACCGCCACGTCGAGGGAGCCGATGTCGACGCCCAGCTCGAGGGCGTTGGTGGAGACCACCTCGTGGATCTCCCCGGCGCGCAGGCCACGCTCGATTTCGCGCCGCAGCCGCGGCAGGTATCCGCCGCGGTAGGCCCGCACCGCCTCAGGATCGAAGCCCCGCTCCCGGTTGCGGTCCTTGAGGTACTTCGTCAGCACCTCCACCATCTGGCGCGAGCGCGCGAAGTAGATGGTCTGCACCGCCCCGCCGGCGAAGAGGGAGGAGAGGCGCCGCACCTCCTCGAGGGCGTTGGCCCTGAGGCCGAGATCGCGCTGGACCACCGGCGGGTTGTAGAGCACGAAGTGTTTCTCGCCGCGCGGCGCGCCGGAACGGTCCACGAGGCGAACCGGCGTACCCAGGAGCCGCTCGGCGTGCTCTGCGGGGTTGGCGATGGTGGCGGAACAGGCGAGGAAGACCGGGTCGGCGCCGTAGTGCCTCGCAATGCGCCGCAGCCGCCGGAAGACGTTGGCCACATGGCTCCCGAACACCCCGCGATAGGAATGCAACTCGTCCACGATTACGTAGCGCAGCCCTTGAAAGAGCTCCGTCCACTTCACGTGGTTGGGCAGGATCCCCGAGTGGAGCATGTAGGGATTGGTGACGATGATCTCCCCCGACTCGCGCAGCACCGCGCGGGTCGAGGAGGGCGTGTCCCCGTCGTAGGTCCAGGCGCGCACGCCTTCCGGCAGGAGCGCCACGATCTCGTTCAGCTCCGCCACCTGGTCCTGGCTGAGCGCCTTGGTGGGGAAGAGGTAGAGGGCGCGCGCGCCGCTCTTGCGCACCAAGGCATCGAGGACCGGGAGGTTGTAGCAGAGCGTCTTGCCCGAGGCGGTGGGGGTGACCACGCAGGCGCTTTGGCCCGCATGGGCCAGATCGGCCGCCTCGCGCTGGTGGGAGTAGAGCCGGGAGTAGCCGTGCTTTCTGAGCGCCTCCAGGAGATGGGGATGCACCCACCCGGGGTAGTCGGCGAAGAGGGCGGGCTTCGCCTCGGCCACGCGCCAATCGACGATGTTTTCCGCGTAACGAGGTTCGGAGCGGAGGCGCTCGATCACCTCCTCGAGGGGCAGCGTGGCCTTCGGGATGCCGGTCACGAAAACGATTCTCGGGGGCGGGGGGGACGCTGCCCGCGCGCCCCGTACTACAATGGGCGGTTCCCATGCGAATCGCGTGCGCCTTCGCCCTCCTCGCGCTCCTCCCTGCATCCTCGCCGGGCGAGGATGCACCCGCGCAGGAACAGATCACCGTCGCGCTGAAGCCGACCACGACGGAGGCCCTCCTCGGCTACGGCACGCCCAGGCCCATGGCGGTGGAGGAGACCGTCCCGCGCTTTCTCGCCGAGATCCCCAGGTTCCGCGCGAAGGACCCCTTCTTCGTGCGCGTGGCCCTCGGCGAGACGGGAGCGATCCCGTTCTACGCCGCCCTCGACCGCTCCGAGGGGGCGACGCACCACGACCTGCTCTACCTCGATCGCAACCGCGACCTCGATCTCACCAACGACGGACCCCCGCTCCAGGGCCGCGTGCATCACGTCGGCGCGACGACGCGCAAGCTGGTGGAGTTCGCGCGCTTCGATCTCCCGCTCCCTTACACCATCGAGGGGGAGGCGGTGCGCGAGCCCTACCGTTGCGCCCTCTTCTACGAAGGAGATGGCGAGAGCCCCCCGACCACCGTGCTGGTGGAGCGCGACGGGTGGCGCGAGGGGACCCTCTCCCTGGACGGGGTCGAGACCATCCTCGTGATGGTGGACGACGACAGCGACGGGCAGTTCGCCACCGGCGACTCCTGGGCGCTCGGTCCGGCGGAGAAGGGGAGCGGGCCCCTGGTCGACGGGACGCGCACACGCAGCGCGGCCTATCCCTGCTGGTTCGCGGCGGGGGCCAAGACCGCCGAGATCGTCTCCGTCGATCGCGCGGGACGCTCGGTGACGCTTCGGCTCGCGGCCGCCAAGGAGAGCGAGCAGGAGTACTTCGTGCGCATGCTGAGCCGGCGGCAGACGCCGGAGGAGCGCGAGTTGGAGATCGACCCCCTGCGCCCCAAGGCCGCCGCGGGCCAGTCGGTCAATTGGCTCGTCGGCAAGGAATTGAAGTACGGCATCGAGATCGCCGCCAAGGTGGGGAAGCCGGCGCTGGTGGAGTTCACGGCGCCCGACTGCGTCTGGTGCGCGCGCATGGCGCAGCACACCTTCGCTGACCGCGAGGTGGTCGAACTCGCCCGGCGCTTCGTCTGCATCAAGATCGCCTATGTCGCCGGCTCGATCGAGGCGACGAAGTACGGCGTGCAGGGGACGCCCACCTACCTCGCCCTGGACGCGACCGGCAAGGAGCTGGCCCGGCAGTCGGGGTTCGCCAACCCGACGCGGTTTGCCCCGTGGCTCAAGGGCGCGCTCCCTTAGGAGCCCGCTCGCGCGACCTACTCGCGAAGCTTCGCCAACTCCTGGGTGAGCACCGGCACGACCTGGAAAAGGTCGCCGACGATGCCGTAGTCGGCCAGCTTGAAGATGGGCGCTTCGGGGTCGATGTTGATCGCGACGATGCAGCGGCTCGTGCGCATGCCGGCTAGGTGCTGGATCGCGCCGGAGATGCCCACCGCGATGTAGAGCTTGGGGCTCACCGTCTTGCCGGTCTGGCCCACCTGCTCCTCGTGGGGACGCCATCCGGCGTCCACGACGGCGCGGCTCGCCCCGAGCACGCCGCCCACGGCATCCACGAGCTTCTCCAAGAGCCCCCAGTTCTCGGGGCCCTTCATCCCGCGCCCGCCCGAAACGATGATGTCCGCCTCGGTGAGGTCGAGCTTCTCGGAAGCCTTGGCCAGGATCTCCCGCACCACGGCGCGCATCTCGCCGGGCGCCACGCCCGCGTCGATGACCTCCACCGGGGCTGTGCGCGCCTCGTCGCGGGACGCGGGCGCGAACACGTTGGGACGCAGCGTCACCACCGTGGTCTTTCCCGCCACCTTCACCGTCGCGATCGCCTTCCCGGCGTAAACCGGCTTGCGCGCGGTGACCCCGCCCGCGTCCGCCTCGAGCATCGTCACGTCGGTGAGCAGCGCGCTGGAGGAGGCCGCCGCGAGCGCGGGAGCCAGATCCTTGCCCTGCACGGAGGCGGCGAGGAGCACCAGCGAGGGCTTGGACGCGGCGAGCGCCTTGAGCGCCGCTTTCAAGTGGGCGTCGAGGACGAAGGCGGCGAGGAGGTCGGCGTCCGCCACCAGCACGCGGTCGGCCCCGAGCTTCGCGGCTTCCGACGCGAGCGCCGTGACCCCCCTCCCCAACAGGACCGCATCGAGGGGTCCCTTCAGGGCATCGGCCAGCCGGCGCCCCTCGCCGAGGATCTGGGCCGCCGACTTCTTGAGCTTGCCCTTGGAGGTTTCGAGGAAGACGCACACGGCGGCCATCAGAGCACCTTCGCCTCCTGGCGCAGAAGCCTCACCAACTCCGCCACCGCATCGGCTCCCTGCCCCACGATCCGCCCACCCTTGCGCGCGGGAGGAAGCTCGAGCCCCTCGATGGTGAGCGCGCCGCCGGGCGCCGGCGCATCGCTCTCCTCGATCGGCTTCTTCTTGGCCATCATGATGCCCTTGATCGAGGGGTAGCGCGGCTCGGCGAGCCCGCGCTGGGCGCTGAACGCCGCCGGCAGCTTCACCTCGAGCACCTCGGTGCCGCCCTCAGCCTCGCGGTGGGCCACCGCCTTGCCCTCCTCGATGGCGAGGCTGGTGACCAGCGTGACGATGGGGAGCCCGAGGAGCGACGCGACGATCACCCCGACCGCGCTGTTGTCGGCGTCGATGGACTGCTTCCCGAAGAGTACGACTTCGTGAGGACGCGCCTTGATCGCCTCCGCGAGCACCGTGGCGGTGCCGTGGGGCCCCCGGCCCCCCCCCGCGTCCTTCAGGAGAACCGCCTTGTCGGCCCCCATCGCGAGGGCCTGGCGCAGCTCTTTCGTCGCCTCGGCCGGGCCCAGGCAGACGACCGTGACCGAGCCGCCATGCTTCTCCTTCAGTTGCAGCCCGCACTCCAGCGCGATTTCGTCATACGGGGAGATGATGTGCTCGACGGCGGCGCGATCAATGGACCGGCCGTCGGGGGCGATCTGGATGCGCGCCGCGGAATCGGGCACGCGCTTGATGCAAACGAGGATCTCCATGGCGACCTTTCGGAATGTAGCCCAGGGCGCGACTCCGGGCTAGGAATCGGGCTCGCGGTCGGCCAGCTCCGGCATGGAGAACTTCTCGCCCAGGTAGACCTGCCGGACCAGGGGATCATTTACCAGATCCTCGCTGGGCCCCTGCCGGAGGATGCGTCCTTCGAAGATGATGTAGCTGCGGTCGGTGATGGCGAGGGTCTCGCGCACGTTGTGGTCGGTGAGCAGGACGCCGATGCCCCGGCGGCGCAGCCTGCGGACGATCTCCTGGATGTCGGCGACGGCGATCGGGTCGACCCCCGCGAAGGGCTCGTCGAGAAGGAGCAGCCGCGGCTCGGTGAGCAGCGCCCGGGCGATCTCCAGGCGCCGCCGCTCCCCGCCGGAGAGCGTCTCCGCGTTGCGATCCCGGAGCGCCGTCAATTCGAGGGACTCGAGGAGCCGCTCGATCCGGGCCGCCTGCTCGCGCCGTGGGAGGGGAAGCGTCTGCGCGATCGCACGCAGGTTGTCCGCCACCGACAGCTTCCGGAATACCGACGGCTCCTGGGAGAGATACCCCATCCCGAGCCGCGCCCGCCGGTACATCGGCAGGCCGGTCACATCCACCCCCTCCAGCTCCACCGACCCCTCGTCCGGCCGGATCATCCCCATGGCCATCTTGAAGACCGTGGTCTTCCCGGCGCCGTTGGGCCCGAGAAGCCCCACGATCTGGCCCGGCTCCACCGTGAATCCGATGTCGTTGACCACCTTGCGGCGCCGGTAGATCTTGGTGAGGTGGCGCGCCAGGAAAAGGGTCATCGCGCGGGATTGTACGCAGCCCGGCTGCGGGAGCTGACTGTGGATAACCCGTGGAAAGATCTGGCGGAAGGCGCGCAGCGCCGGTGGAAGGCGCCGATGGGCCGAAAAACGGCCGACTTGGCCTTCGCGACTCCGCCCGGCAGCTCCAGACGGAGCGAACGCGCATAACCAGATTGCCTAGCGCCACTTACGGTGATCGCGATTCGTGTGGCGCGCGCCCGGAGTCGCGGGGCCTCCTCGGGCTGGCCCCTCCCCCCGTGGCGGGGGGCCAGACGAGTCACGAATTCGCGCGGGGCTCCGCTCCGACCCGGCGCTCTTCGCGGATGTGCACAACCCGAGATCGGCCTTGACATCACCGGATGAGTTTCACTCGCGTCGGACCGTCGTAGATCACCGGCACGAAGAGCGGCCAGAAGACCACGAAGGCGCGCCCGATCAGGTTGGCCCGCGGGACGAAGGCCACGGGCACGGAGGTGTGCTCCGACACGACGCGACTGTTGGAAAACCGGCGCTGCAAGCCATCGGCATCCTGTTGAATCGTCGTCACGCCCTGCGGCCCGCCCTGCAAGGAGTCGGGGTTGAAGACGCCGTCCCGCGGCCCCGTTTCCCAGCGGATGATCGTGCCGTCGTCGAGCACGACCTCCTTCAAGTTCCATTTCCGGCTGTCCTGGGAGTTGCTGCTGTTGTCCCCGAGCATGAAATAGTGGCCCGGCGGGATTCGCCAAATCTCGTCCTCGCGCCGGTCTCCGGGCTGGTAATAGACGTCCCGGTCGATCCGTATCCGGCCGAGGCGCGCGGCAATCCCCTCCGCTCGAAAGGCGACTCCGTGGCGGCCCCAATTCACGCCCTGGCTCATCGGCAGCATCGTGGCATCGCCGGGGATCTCCACGCGACGCGATTCCCCGTCCACGCGCATCGTGAGGAATCCGTCCGCATTCGCGAATTCGATCTCGTGCTTGCGACCGACCTCGAGGCGGAACGGGAGCCCGGTCGTCGTCGTCTCCGTGCCCACCGCCGTAACGCTGCTTCGGCTGTCTGCGAGAGCCAGCGCGTGGGTGCGACCGTGCTCCGTGATCTCGATCGTCAGCGTGCCCGCGCGCCGCACCTCCGCGACCAGGCGGATGCGAACATCCCCGACGGGGCCGCCCTCGCCAGCGCGGATGCCTGCCTGGTGGTAGGCGGGAATGGAGGGGCGGAAGGTGAGCGCGCGCGCGGCGTTCCCCGCATCCACATCGAACGCCTCCTCGTTCTCATCGACCGTCCACCCCGCCTCGGCGTCCCAGTTGGGTCGCTGGTCGTGCAGGGCGGAAGGGTCGTCGATCGGCTCGGGATAGAACGGGAAGAAGAGTTGGTCCTGCGCGCCCTCCGGTTTCGCGGAGCAGGACCAGCTGACACCTTCGTCCCGGCTCACCCAGAGGTCCCCGTCCCGGATCCGGATCCACTCCCCCGGCAGGCCGAGGATGCGCTTGATGAAGTTCTTGGAGCGGTTGAGGGGGTACTGGAAGACCGCCACCTCGTAGCGTCGCGGATCGCGCCGGAGCCAGACCGACTTGTCCACGAGGAGGCGGTCGCCGTGGCGCCCCCGCTCGGTGTCATCGCCCAGAAGCGTCGGGCGCATCGATCCTGTCGGGATCCGGAACGCCTCCACGCAGAAGTGGCGGATCACCAGCGCCAGGGCGATCGCGACGGCGAAGGCCTCGATGTTCTCTCGGACGAAGGTGGCGGCGTCTCGATGCATGGCTACTTTTTCTTCTTCTTGTCCTCGCGGCGCCCGAGCACCGCCAGGAACGCCTCCTGCGGAATCGAGATGTTGCCGACCTGGCGCATCCGCTTCTTGCCTTCCTTCTGCTTCTCGAGAAGTTTCCTCTTCCGGGTTACGTCGCCCCCGTAGCACTTGGCCGTGACATCCTTCCGAAAGGCCCGAATCGACTCCCGGGCGATGATCTTGCCCCCGATCGCCGCCTGCAGCGAGACCTCGAACATCTGCCGGGGGATGGTCTTCTGGAGGGCGCGCAGGATCTCCCTGCCCCGGCGCGCGGCGACGTCGCGGTGGCAGATCACCGAGAGCGGGTCGACCTCGCGCTGCGCCACCATGATCTTCATGCGGACGAGATCGGCGGCGAGAAACCCGCGCAGCTCGTAGTCCATCGTCCCGTACCCCCGCGTCGCCGACTTGAGCAGATCGTAGAAGTCGAAGACGATTTCGGCGAGGGGGAGGTCCCAGGCGAGGATGACGCGGCTCTGCCCGAGGTACTCCTGCTGCACGAACTTCCCGCGACGCTCGTTGCAGAGCGCCATGATCGGCCCGATGTACTCCGGCGGGATGAGGATCGATGCGCGCACGATCGGCTCGCGGAACTCGTCGATGAAGTTGGATTCGGGGAGCTCGGAGGGCCGTTCGATGCGAATCACCTCGCCGCCGGTGGTGAGGACCTCGTAGGTGACGTTGGGCGCGGTCTGGATGAGATCGACGCCGCTCTCCCGCTCGAGCCGCTCTTGCACGATCTCCATGTGGAGCAGGCCCAAGAAGCCGCAGCGTAGGCCGAACCCCAGCGCCTCGCTCGATTCGGGGTGGTAGGTGAACGAGGCGTCGTTGAGGTGAAGCTTCTCGATGGCGTAGCGAAGCTGGTCGAAGTCCTGGGAGGCGCTCGGGTAGATGCCGCAAAAGACCAGCGGCTTGGGCTCCTTGAACCCGGGGATGGGCACGACCACCGGCCCGGTGGCCGGCGCCAGGGTGTCGCCCACATGAACATCCTCGAGGGTCTTCAGGTTGGCCACGACATAGCCTACGCCTCCCGCCTCGAGGCGCGGGACCGCCTTCATGCGCGGGCTGAAGACCCCCACCTCCTGCACCTCGTGGATCGTGCCGCTCGCCAGCAGCTTGACGCGTTGGCCCTTCTCCAGGACGCCGTCGAACACGCGCACGTAGATCACGACGCCGCGGTAGTCGTCGTAGACCGCGTCGTAGAGCAGCGCGCGCAGCGGATCCCCCGTGCTTCCCGTCGGCGGGGGCACGCGGGCGACGACTGCCCGGAGCACGTCCTCCAACCCCTCGCCGGTCTTGGCGGAGACCAGGATCACCTCGTCGGGCTTGATCCCGAAGCCGGTGCCCAACTGCTCGATCACGTCGTCCACCCTCGCTCCCGGCAGGTCGATCTTGTTGATGACCGGCACGATTTCCAGATTGGCGTCGAGCGCCAGGTAGGCGTTCGCCACGGTCTGCGCCTCGACGCCCTGG